>MDSV01038861.1_pt1 | contig 18264 bp, 25 predicted proteins | sample 810851 | NCBI WGS metagenome assembly MDSV01 (sample SAMN05326640, study PRJNA326480) | marine metagenome | isolation source: seawater | place: Atlantic Ocean: North East | collected 2012 | reverse complement strand
TGCTGCTGATTGTTCTAATGACACACCCATTAGTGCAGCATTCGGTGCGGCGTACTTCATGGTTTCGCCAAGCATTTCAATATTTGTGTTTGAACGGGTGAAAGTACCTGCCAATACATCGCCAAGCTTACTCATCTTAGAGGGGTCGATCTTCATACCTGAAAGAATATTTGACGCGATATCAGCTGTTCGGTCTAACTCCATGCCACCAGCTAAAGCAAGATCAAGCATCCCGGGCATGGCAGCTCTTACAGATTCAGGGGTAAAACCAGCCATCGCTAAGAACGTCTGTCCAGCCGCGGCATCGGCTGATGTGAACTGAGTCGACGCGCCTAGCTCTTTAGCTTGTACAACAAGCGCTTGATACTGTGGACTGTTTTTATCCAGACGAGTGACCGCCTGAACTTTACTCAGGTTCTGTTCCAGCTCAATACCGGGCTGAATGAACCGTGCGCCGGCATAGGTTGCTGCTGCACCGCCTACGGCCAGTCCTAGGGCTTTGTTTCGCATATCGCCCATTTGCTGTGATTGACGTTCAAGCTGTCGCACCTCACTCATCCGCCGGCGCTGCTCTGCCAACTGCTGATTGGTGCGCTCGATATTACGCGCAAGCTCACGCTCATGATCTGATAGCCGACCTGTATCTATCCCTGCCTCTGATAGACGACCGCGTAACTGCTGTAAATGCTGCCGTTGACTATCAAGACGAGTATTCAAGCGCTGTGACTCACGCCCTGCAGCCTCGAACTGACGTACTAAGGCGGCGCTAGGATTGGCCGTATCGCGCATTTGCTGCTCTAACTGCTGTAGTCGGGCACGGCTACGGACAGCAGCCTCTGAGGTATCAGCTAGCGCTTGTTTCTGTTGTCTGAAGCTATTGATCAAGCCTTGCTGTGACTGAAGTTTACGCGCTGCTTGTGCTGTCTCACCAAACTGACGACCTAAGCGATCGGCTTGGCTACTGAGTGAGCGCATGGGGGCAGTCATGCGGTCGATAAGTTCTATCTGTGCCCTGAAGCTTAGGTCTGCCATGTGGTTGCGCCCACTTTATTGTTGATATCAATGATTCTGATTTTGTCCTGGTTCCCTCATTCGTGAGGGAACCAAACTATCATTCATCAGGGTTATTACGGATACGCGCTCGTTCGCGCCAATCAGCAAGCTCTTCGATCGTCATGTGATACATCGCGTCTGGTGTCCAGCCGAACACCAAGGCGATGTCTGCCATGCAGTCTTCTACGCGGTTGGGATAGCTGCGGTTTCGGTTTCGGCTTGCAACTGATGTTTCGCTTTGGTAAAAAAACCTGCAATAGTTAACCCCACATCCATCAAATCAGCGGCATCCATGTTTTTGACTTCATGCTCATGGATGACTGGGTTACTGATGCGAGGGAGTACTACGGCTAGGGCATCGACTTTGGCCATTGAAATGTCAATGAGTGACTGGCCACGCAAGTCGCCACCCATCGGACGACGCAGGGTAAATTCTTTAATCTCTTTTTGCTTGTCGCCAGTACCGCGAATGATAGGGTAGTCTAGTTCGATAGTTGGCATTTCGATGTTGTTCATGGTGTATCCTTAATCAGTAATTTTTAGTCGATGTTTTAATCAAATAGGTGTCTGGTTTGGCCACTTAATTTGCATGATCGGTTTAGACGGTGGTAAACATTCCCATTGCTTCACGGATCTCTTTTAGTCGGTCTTCACCATTAACGATACACTTCATGGCCATGGCATCAATTTCAATGATGTCTTCACCGTCTACGACCAGCTTGTAGTAAGCCAGTGCATACTTGAACGACTCTTCTGTGTCGTCGCCTAGCTTGGCGCTACCAGGGTCGATTTCTTCTAAGCGACCACGGCAATAGATATCGACCGCTGACACACTGCAGTCATCATCACGCTGATACGCACCTGAATACGACAAGACGACCTTATCAATACCAGCACGTGCAAAGTCGCGGTACAAATCTGCTTCATGACCACCGCACTTAATGGTCATCTCCATGGCTTCTTGGCCCAAGTCCACCTTGACCGGCATATCCATACCACCAGCGCGATACTCTTCGAGCACGCGAGTCAGTTTGGGCAGCTCAATCTCTGGGATCTGACCTTGATAGCGCTTTTGGTTACCAAGGCCTTTGTAGGCCATGAAGTTCTTTAATTTACGAGGTAACATAGGGTTTCCTTTTTAGTAATAGGGTCGTCAGGTGGCTATTAGGCCGCTGCTGCTACCAAGTCGGCAAAGTTGACCAGGTATGTATCAGTGATCGTCTGATTCAAGTTAAGGTTTTCGAGATTAGGCACTGGGGTAAAGTCATAATCTAGATATAGCTTGCCTTGCATGAGCAACGTTTCGCTGTTTAGCTCGTTGTTGTACCAGCACTTTGCACCAATTAAATATCCAAAATTAACCATCTCCTGCAGCTTGGCATTGATGGCACGAATGATGTCACGGACGGTTGTTGGTGATAGCGGCTGATCAATGAACTGAAAGCAGCCATTGATAATAGTATCGAGCAAAAACTGCGAGGTACGCACGACTGGCTCAAACATATACTCAGGCTGATCAGAGCAAGTATGACTGCCCCAAAATCTAAAGCCGTTATGCTGAATCAGGCTGGTCACGTCATTGGCGTTTAGGTATCCGACCTCAGTATCTGGGTCTTCTAGATCCCAGGTACGCGGATATTTGATACCACTAACAGTATCGATGGCGACATTAGACAGCGACTTGACGAAGCTGTACTGGTGCGTCTTGTCTAGGTGGGCGCGTAGAGCTGCGGCTACTGCGATGATTGGGGTTACTTGGGCCATAATTTTCCCTTATTAATTGGTTAGGAATAGAAATCGGTTTGAAGTGCTCATACCAATCGTAGATAACGTCAACGGCTCATCATTTGACTTCGTAGTGTCAGTTAGCAGTACATGCTCAGCACCGTAACGCTCGCGCTGTAAGCGGTAGCACAGACGATTGTGATCACTCACATACGCAAAAATAATGTCGCTGTTACCGATGTTAAACTTACGCTTATCATCAAGCGACAAGCGCGGATTGGTGATAGTCGGGTATAACGTCAGCACGTTTTTAGCCGCGCTTGAGTCATACCAATACAACTTAGCAACGCCATTTTCGACGTATGCAATCGTTGGGCGCATATTCTGATCAAAACTAAAGCTCATCTCAGTGACATCACCCGCAAACGCTAATACTGCGATTGGCTCAACGCCGCTACGCTGTAGGTAAATAGCTTTACCTTTGACGTAGCCGTACCAGTAGTACTGCATAGGCTCACTGGTGTCAGATAGCGCGATACCGCCCAGCTCCCAGCACTTTGTCGCTGTCTGTGACTTATTGCGTGGTGGCAAAAACGAGGCGCTATCAAGCTCAACCAGCGTGTCATCGAGCAACATTACAGCTCACCCTCAAAGCGTCTCCAGCTGACTTCAAGTGGGATAGCCAGTGTGTCTTTATTTGTTTTAGTTAGTGGTGCATCATCTGACACCCGACCGAGGCGCATTTGGAAAGGGAATAAGTTAAAAACATACCCTGCATAAGTTGGAGACAAAGTCCTTATGGCTACATTAGAATTATTAAGGCCAAAATTAACAACCAATTTACATTTATGACTACCAACTACGTAAGTTTCAGCAGTCATCATACCTTCAGAATTATTTACTACGGGTTCAGAGGTAATTGCTTCTAAATCATCAGTACCAATTTTAACGTAAGGGACGGTTTTTATACCTCCGCTTACTCTATGATTACTAGTGCCGACCAAAGCAGGTCTAATCACTACGTTATATGGCGTCAGAGTAGGTATATCTTGACCGTCACTGACATTAACAACGAAAGACTTATCAGTTGTATCAATAACTTTATAGAGCTTATAATAGATATCTAGGGTTTCACCCAGTTTTAAGCCCATAGACGTTGGCGCACCCAGTTCGTCTTTAATCAAAACACGGGTGGTTAGGTAATAGTCTGAGGATGTACTTCCTTTACTTGCTAGCCCTGCCTCGCTAATATTGACATTCCCTAGCCCAGTGAAGCGATATTTTCTTTGCTCCCAAATTTTATACAGTCCGTCACCTGTATCTGTGTAGCTGTAATCCTTAGTAGTATCTGTACCTGTCGCAATAGCAATAAAGGAATCTAAAGTTGTTTGAGTAACGGCTGGGGCACTGTTACCAGCCCCGATTACACATTTCTCATTGATATCTCCACCGATGCCACCACCAAAATACTCTAACCCCTGATTTAGGATTAAGTTTTTTTGATAGCCTGTATCGGACTTGACTGTTCCATCGGCTCTTAGTACGACAAATCGCGCTTCACCTGCTACACCTATATTGCTCATGTTCATTTTAAACTCCTTTCTTTAGTGTTAAATCCAGTGGTTTGACCGACGGGATATATGCGTCATTGTCGTAAACGTCATGCTCAATAAGTAAACGCTTTAGAGTAATATCCAGTGGTTTGACCAACGGAATATAGGCTTCTTTTTCATCTATGTACGTTTTCTTTTCAAGCAGCTCACGCTTGAGGGTGATATCTAAAGGCTTAATAGACGAGATATAGGCTTCTTTTTCATCTATATTCCGCTTTCTCAGTATATTACGCATCGTAATATCTAACGGCTTAACACTTGGTGTATATGCATCACTGTCAATCGTTGTGTCTTTTAATATCCGTCTCATTGTGATGTTTAACGGCTTAACTGTGGGCTGATAAACGTCTTCTTTTTCGACCAGCATAGGATATGGCTTACTTGCCCATAGTCGCCGTGTTACTTTCCCGGCGCGACCGGCTTACCAAAAGCCCCTTCAACCAGCATCAGCTCACGAGCAGCGAACGTATCACGATAGGCAACAATATCTTCTTTCGCTGTAATCAACGTGCCGTCTTCAGCTCGCGGCGACGCATAGACAAATGCGCGGCGTTTTTTGGCGATCTCTACCAGCTTGCGTGTCATGTCTGGTGTATCAATTTCAGGCGCGATCAAAATCTTGGGCGTCACACCAAGGCGAGACTGGCAGCTCAGTAGCGTATCTACTGTTGTCAAATCGACTGGCTCAGATACTCGCAGAACAACAACAGTCGTATTCTGGATAGATTTAATCGTGCGTAAGCATTGATGCAATAACTGGTCATCGCTACCTGCGTTAGTGACATCAGTCGTGGTAATGCCGGTCAGTAGTACCGGCGTATCAAGAGGATAAGCGGTGTCATCAGCGTCAGCGCTAGTACTGATAAGTGCTATCGTGCTCGTGCTGACGGACTTGATAATTGGCGTGATATTACTGGTCTCAGTAGCAGTGACGCCGTGATGGTAAGTAGTTGATGCCATGGTCTAGATCCTTTTTTTGTCCAAAATAAATAATGTTTTAAGCAGTACGTAACCACTTGCCAACCACTTTTGATGGCTGAATGTTGTTGTGTGCTTCACCGCCACCTACAGCGTTAGTCTTGATATTTGCAGCACTGGAACTGGTGTTCTGAGTACCAGCGCGAGTACCACCATCAATACTGCCACTATGCATATCAACGGTATGATCATGATTTGGAATCTGTGCAAGCGTCAGAGTTTCCTCATTTTCACCAAACTCATTGCCGATAGTTTTATAGTCGCTAGGATCACTTGCTTTTTTAGATAGTCCGACAAGGGTTCTGCCCTCAGCAAATCGTTCCCACGTACCATAGCCGTGATGGGCAGCCACAGCAGACGCGTCTGAATGATTGATGGTTGTCTGGTAAATATCGCCAACTTTATATGGCTGTAAATCTAAAAGCCCTGCAATGCCATCTTCTATTTCTTTGATACGACCTGAAAGCACTTCAAACTGGGTAGCCATAAGCTCATCCTGTAATTGATTGATAATATCGTGTAGTTCACTCACTAAAGATTTCAAAGCAAAACGGTCGGCAACCCAATCGCGAGTAGCAATGACCACGTTGCCGTCCATTTCAATGACAACAGTCGCAAGGTTGTCTGCAGTAATCGTAAATATAAGCTCCATGTCACCGCCTGCACCTTCAGTCAGCGTTGGGCGATAGCCACCGTGGAAGTTTCCCACGTAGACAAGCTTGCCACTACTATCTGTAATTCCCACTTCATGTAAGTTAAAGCCGCCTACATTGGACGGTATGACGGCAGATACTTCAGCCGTCGTGTCATTGACGATCTTGATAGAGGTTACGGCTACTTTTGCTCTTTGATTCACCAGGCTAGTCTGAGTCAAACGCGAATCAGGCAGATATGGCTGATCATTAGCATCACCTAACACCACATTGGTCAATGCAAGCTGTGAATCCGCTTGGGCATTGGCAATAAATGACTTGCCATAGTCAGTGAGTAATACATAGTAGTTGGCCATTATTGTTACCTAAATAGTTACCTAAGCGTTTGGAGTTGATAGATAAGTGACATTGCCAGTCCGACAAGCGCCGGCAACATAAAACTGCGAGCCATTGACCACACTGGCATCAATAGAGAACTGATCACGGGCAGATTTAACACTGTCTAACGCGGTATAGATCTCTTGTTGCTGTTGGACGCTCACGCGACCGCTAGTGATTTTTACAGTAAAGGTATAAGGTGTGCCTTTTGGATATAGCTCATGCCATGCAAGCAAACTATGACCTATGCCTAGGTTTTCCATTGCTTGTGTCAGCGTGTTTTTAGTGCCGCGCTGCGCGTTAAAAGCTCTTGCGCCTTTCACCACGTCACGCTTTTTTGCTTCTGACCATTGACCATCCCAGTACTCAACGCGGCGTGACCAAGCAAGCCACGGTAAAAAAGCTTCAGGGCAGCTATCAGCATCAATCAAACTGGCAAAAGTGACAGGCAAAGCATCAATGCGCTGCGTTTGCTCATCCAATGCCTTCTCAAGCTTGGTACTGTTTTTCGGTAGTAGCCCCTTAGACATCGCGGTACTCCACAGCACTGATCGTCACGTCGACACAGTTGGCGTATTTGCCATCTGGCAAACTGATATCGGCAGTAGGTTGTAAAAGGCTGACACGTTGGACACCCGCTTGATGTAAGGCGTGATATAAACCAGATAGCGTAACGTCATAACCTAAGTAACGGACTTGCTCGATATATTTATCAAGCTGTGCACGGGCTGCAGCAATTACTACGTCTTTATCTGGGCCCGGATAGAGTGTCAGTTCCGCTTGTAGGCTCCAATCCTCTGGCTGACCAGCTGCAATACGTACGCTATCGGTAAACGGCCGGCGCTCATCCGTATCAACCGCTAGTCTTACTTGTTCACGTAGTGCATCGCTAGCGATAGCATCATTATGGCTTTGAACATAGACCGTCACGCGACCAGGGGAGGCAGTGACAACACTTGCATCACGAACATCACCATCAGCAGACAGTGCCCAAAATAAATAAGCGCCTTTACTACCTGCAGAGCCTCGTTCAGGCTCTAACTGGACACGGCGACGTAAGGCAGTATCAGACTCCATGACATCAGGAATCGGTGGTACAGCATTGGGATTGCCAGGCTTAACCAATAGACGAGTGACACCAACGCCAGCGGCAAGATGATCAAGCGTTGTGCCAGTGGTATAAGCAAGCAGCATTGATTTGGCTGTTTGGTTGATATGATTGGTCTTAGACATCAGACGGTAAGCAAACAGTTCAAGGATCTTGGTCAATGGCTCGCTTTCAAGCGTCAATGCAGCGGCAAGTTGTGGATCTTTGGCTGTCAATTCAGCTTTAAGGTCGGCAAGCTCTGCTTCAAAGTCTAAAGGCGTTAAAATATCAGGGGCAGGTAGGCCAGATAGATCGATACGGCTCATAGCGCACCGCCTAATGACAGATAAGTACGTTCAATCTTTTTGCTAATTACATAACGATATTCAATCATCAAACTGGCAACGCCTTGTGAGGCACTGTCGTCAGTCAACAGTTCAATGCGAGTTGGTGTGACACGAGTTTCCCAGCGCATTAATGCATGAATGACGGAGGCACGAAGCTGCATAATGAAATAGGCATTAATAGGTGAGTCAATTAAGAATGGTAGCAATGAGCCGTAATCACGGCGCATGACACGACTGCCAATAGGCGTCATTAATATATCGCGGACGCTTTGTAAGATATGGTTGGTTTGGTCAATACGCTGACCAGTACTGCGTGACATGCCTTTGACATTGATCACAGTGACGTTGTTATCTTGATTAAGCATTAACGCCCCCAGTAGTGTCTGAGCCAGACTTAACGTTTTTATGACCGTGGTCTAAATACGGTTGGTCATTAATAATTAACTTTCCGTTTTGATTGATGGTTTGACCGTTTACGGTATAAGACTGGCAACCAATAGAATAGGACTCGCAATTAACATCAAAGTTATTACAATCAAAACTGACATCGCGAGCAGATATTTGCACGCGGTTGGAAATAAGCGTAGTAGTAGAATCATCAAGTAAAGTAACCTCTAGGTTATGTGTCGCGTGGTTATAGATAAATGTCGCGCCATCATCACAATGAAGCTCAAACGTATCAGCATTGGCGGACGGCATTGGCTGATCATCATAATCAAACGATGTCGTTACCAGTCCAGTCGACAGCTCACCAGTCTCGCTAATAACGAGAACTTGCTCACCAACACACGGTGGATTCCAAATTCTGACCTTACCGATGCGAGCTGCTGAAAACTTTAGCCAGTCGGTCTCTAACCCATCTATCTGTACTCGGCAACGAGCATTAGCATGATCAACGTCTGTGACAATGCCTCGATTGATAAAACTTTGGAGCCGGCGCTCGTTTTCGATAGGGGATGTATTCATGACGTTATCGTCACTCATTGCGATTTTTGATACAAAACAAAAAAGCGTGGATTGAGTAAATACACGCAAAAAAGAGCAGGGCATCTAGTCAGCGGTTAATGACTCGCGTAGTACTCGAATAATGATATGTCTGTCAGCACGAGAGATACCGATCAGCTCGCGTTTGGGGTAGGGGAATTTCTTAGAACTATCAGGACGGACAGTACTGCGTTGGCCCTCGTGATGTATGCGTGCGATCTTAGCGGCACTACCTTTAAAGCCTATCTGTGCATAGCGGCTGGTTGCATTAAATTTAAGATGACGCGCTTTGGTCAGCTCGCGAAACATGGGGTTGTTAGAAGCTTTCAATGGATCTACAAAATCGCTACCATCAGGATCGGTTTGTGCGCGGATACGCTCTCGATTGACCGCTCGCATTTCCATAGCGAGAGTGCGATTGACTTTTTTTAACTGTTTATTATCTAGCTGACTCGCTATTGCGGTCGCCCATTCAGGTAATGCAGTGGCTAGTTCAGTTAAATCGCTCATAGTTATTTGTACGGGTTATGAGGTGGTTTAGGTGGGTGTAGGATTGGACGTGGACAAGCATTAAACACGTAGTTACCAGTATCATCAGTAGATACATGGACAACTTCTTCGACTTTGATAGTAAAGACTACGGTGGTCGTATAGTTGCTCAATATATAGGATTCAAATTCAATCGGTGATGGCCCGTTTGGTGGGACTGGATCTTGATTCTCTTGATACCATGCCAAAATAGCGACAATGACTAAATTGGCGTCAATGCTCTCGGGGAACTCATCAATCTCGACTAGCAATTGATAGTGTTGACGGTGGCTCAATGATTGGCCAGTCCATTTCAGTGAGCCCTTTTCCACACTAATGATTAACCGGTCAGGGTTCTGGGCAAAGAACTCGACTTTATCGGTTAAGAATTTGCGTAGGCTGTCGTCAAATATCATTTCGCCAACTCTTTATCCCAGTATTTGGCACGGTCACGCATTTTAGTGTCATATTTATTCTTCTTATAATTGCGGCCGTTATATATCTCTGCAAACATGGCCCAGTCACGGCTACGAATGGCATTGAGCAAGCGTTTATCTGTCTCGATAAAGCGACAAAATGCCTCTAACTGCTCAGGCTCGCCTTTGGATAGCGTTAGCACAAAATCAACAGCTGACTTATAGCCAAGACGCTCCCAGTGAAAGCCCATAAGCTGAAACATGCCCCAACTTGCTGACTCTAAACCTAAGTCTTTATCAATGCGACGTGCTTTATTTAGACGGTCGTGCTCAGCAGTACCGCCACTATAGCCACCCGTACGAGTATTGACCACATCAGGGCTAGTACGAACATGATCAAGTGCTTTGTCACGGCCAAACTTTTTTTCTAGCAATCGATACATGATATGGCGCTCAAACAGTATTTTAATACGCCATTGGTTGTCATCTTTGTCGAATAAGAACCCATCGCCGCGCGACTCAACATCACTGACCGCGCGGATAGCAGCTTCATCACAGCGCAGTCGGCGAGCAGCGACTTTATAATCACAGTCAATCAGTGTCATCGGTTGGGTAGGGCTCATACAAGATTATCCTTTTTTGATTGATTAATAGCGCTAATGAACACGCCATAACGCGTCCAAAAGGCTCTTAATTTAAAATAAGTAGTAGCGGTTGCAGCAGCGGCAAGCATACGAAATATGGGTAGGGCCCATACACCGTCCCGACCAGTGGTCTCATCAAATGCCAAGCCGACACAGCTCAGCGCGAAAAATAAAATAGTGAGCGTAACCAGTGAGCCAAGCTCGCGATGATATTTAATGATTGTCATAGCACAAACGATGGCAATGACAATGATAGATAAAGTCGATAACGTCTCAAGAATGATCATGATTGTCCGCCTCTTTGGCTGGTTTATCTTTGAATAAAAAAGGGAAAAAATGACGCAAAGCAGACATTAGAAGGGGTCGTACATTGTCATTCACGAAGTCATAAAATGTGACGAACAATTCTCGTCCGACCATGCCATAAATGATTGCGTAGCCAGTGGCATAGTTGCCACCCGTCAATAGTTTTGCAGTAATATCCGACAGCATCACTGCAAGCAATACACCCGCAGTCGCATTTTGAGCTCGCATCCAAAAAGGCTCGGCGCGGATCAACAATAGACGAATGCAAGCGCCACCAGCGGCAGCCCAGATAACAGGCAAAGTAATCAACAACCATTGCAGATGGTTACTCATAACATCATCAATCGTTAATACCTGAATTTGAGTTACGTCCATAATTGAATGACCTGCTTTTGTGTACGTTCGGGCGCGTCTGGCAATTGGATATCAACGCCGGTAGGCAATACAAGATCGTAACCAACCAGATGCGGATTGAGATCCATAACTTGTTCAGTAACGCCGCCAGTGAAGCTGAAATAGCGTAAGCAGATCAAATCTACTGTGTCGCCTTGCAATGTCGATACAACACGCATCAGATAAGCTCAATGGTTGAATGCGGCTCATCTTTGATATCAGCAATTGCATTGCGTGCATTGCGATAGCACGTATCGATTTGCGGTGTGAGCTCTTTAGTACGAGCAGTAGCATCTTTGCCTGTGTCATAGTCACGATAATGTTCAGTCAGTTGTGCCTTTGCTAAGTTGTAGACGGCCTTTTTGAAGCTAAAACACTTGTCTGTATCATTAGTCAGGTCGTAATCTTCTAAAGTAAGAGAGCCGTGCTGGTGTAGCGCATTGGCCGTCCAAGCTTTTAACTCACGACAGACGCTATTTGCAGAATCAGTCAACGCATATTTCATTCGCGCTGGTGTTACTGTGCCGTCAAGCTTCATTGCATCAGCAAAGTCTTTGACAGAAATATCAGGCATAAATGCAGGAGTAATTACTATGTTATCTACGACTGGATTGACAGCACTAAAACCCATAACAACTCCAAATATTGATAAGAAAAATAAAATAGGGTGAGGCGGTGGTCATAATTGTCATGTGCAGTATCAACTGAATGCAGTTATGAGCCGCCTCGGCTCGCGGCTACGAGTTGTTTTCGCCTAGTAGTTCAGGCGAATCTGGTTTATTCTTGTCATGCAAAATCTTTGAAAGCCAAAGTCCGTAAGGCTCCCACATCTTGTTGAGTGCATTTTGATAAGCGATCTTTTCACCCATTGCTTGGTTATATCGAGAAGGGTCTACACAAGCGCTTTCACCTGTAAAGACGAACCCAGACTTAGTTTCAATCTGGCAGTGAGTAAGCTTTGCGCCTATTCGGGTAAACGTAACACCATTAGGTACAATTTCAGACGTTAAAAACTCAACAGTGATAACTTGCATAATTATGATTCCTTTAGCACTTCAGGTGAATCCGACTGAATAGGCTCAATAGTAGGTGGCTCTGATACTATTTCTTGAGGTGCTTCATCTTCATGTTTGAGCTCAGCATCTTTAAGCTGTTTCTCAAGGCGTTTAATAGAGCCTTTTACACCACTATTTTCGTCAAACTTCAGCGCATTTTGAAAGTTATCTAATGCAAATACTGGATTGACAGCCTCAGTCAATTCACCGACTTGGCGTGATAGCTTTGCGCGTACCTGGTCAGGCATGTCTTCTTCAGCTGTTATGGTTGATGCTCGCAATACTTGCGCGATTTGCTCATCAGTGATTTCACCACTGGCAGCCAGTTTTTTGGCAGTGTCAGCAATCTCTTCAGCGACGACAGTAGCGAGTGTACGTTGATGCGCGTCTGGCATTTTCAAATCATGCTTCATCGCGTATTCAGCGATATCAAGCGCACGCTCAAAGCTACCGATATCGATATGCCAAAGCATAAGCGTGGTCAATAGATTGTCTTGATCGCCTTTACCGGCTGTTAAAGTTGCATTGATCCATTCGTCATAATGACCAACCAATTCGCGCTTTAGCTCAATTTTGGCTTGGATAGATTGCTTAGACTTTAACGCCTGCTTATCTTCACGCAATTTTAGTTGCAACATGCGATAGGCTTGATTGGGCCCCGCAGTGATATTGGTTACTTCTTTTTGTGATAGAGCCTTCTGGCGGTGGCGAGCCGCTGGGGTTGTTTTATCTGTCATGATTTCATCCTTCATTGAGTCTTTTGGCTACATTAGATTGCGAAACTGCTGTACTGGTTAGACCAGTACAACATTTTCAATCAAGCAGCCCGCCTTATAGTTCTCAACCACATACGCTTCATTATCTGATTCATAAAAAGCAACGCGACTATACTCAGGCTCATCTTTATGATGACGGCGACGACTATCTTCTTGATAGTAAATAGATAGGTTATCGAGTGGTGTGATTAAAATAGCGTCAGCTGGGAAATTAGGAGGAGTAGATTCAATCTGCACACCACCGACTTTATCTAGCATTAATAGGCTGTTTACTGCGATGACTTCGCTGGGCGTGTTGTTGTCATTGACCATATTAAAGTCACGTGATTGTTTTAAATCACGACCTAAGATAACGCGCAATGCACTATCATCGCGAACAATAGGATCAATCAGCTGATCAACACAATCTTTTACTAGCGCATCAAGGTTTTTGTAGCTAGTTGCAGTCGCACCTACTGTCACTTGACCGGTACCAGCTTCAGATTCTGTCATCACTGACTCTGGAGCATTAGAGCGCCATTTTTGTAACCAGCCAATGTTAACGTCCTGCAATAAAGGATTAACATCAATGTCAGTCTCAACAGCTACTTCAGTACCGTTAAAGCCAATTGTTATACGGTCAAGTGCTTGTTGCTTTAATACAGCATCACGAATTTTCTCTTGGAATTTGGGATCACGTGCCCAGCTGTCAATTTTGTTGTACTGAATAGAAGTGTCGAAATCTGTGTGCTCACAGACATAAGTGTAAAGAATACCGACTTCACCGACATTCTTTGGTTCACGACGCTTGCCAGATTTGGTATTTGTACGGCTTGCAATACCACCACTAATACCAAGCCCCAATGCCTCACCTTTTTGGTCAGTTACTGGCGTAATATTAATTTTTTTCAAAAACTCGCTTGATTCTTGAATTCGCTCTTCAACCTTTTGTTGAACCGAAGGGACGACGGTATATTGATCAGTTGCATTCGGTACGCCATTTAACTGTGCTTGGTTTTCAAGATAGCCGTTAAATTGCTGACGGGTAGTATTTTTCATATTGGGGAAGTCCTAATGTGTGTAGTAGTCAGTTAAGTATTGCTATTAGGTAGTATTAGCAGTCAGATTTGACGTAATCAGATGAGCCGGTTGCAGCTGGACGCTGGGTATAATTGTCTTCAGGCGTATTATCAAGATTGTCTTGCACACTCTTCAAAGACGTTTCAACTTCGTTTTGCTTTTCAGCAAAATCAGATACCGTGGTGTTCAAATGCCCAATAGAGGTGTTGATCGTGTCGATAGAACTTGCCATTGTTTGCATAACATCTTGGAAGCTTTTGATGGTTGCCGGCAGTTCAGCAAAAGCTTGTGCGGTGGCCAGCTCTTTGTCTTTATCTGTTTTAGGTGTGACAGGTGCGGCAAACATATCTTTGACGGTTGCAAAGACTGATTTTGGCTCTTCTTTATACTCCCAAGCGCTTTCGGCAGTGGAAATGTAGGTGTCAGGGTTTTGTTTGCGAGCAGATAAGGGGCTATCGTCGGGGTTCTGTTGGCAAAACTTCATATAGCTGGTGCCAAGTGAGGCAGGACTATCGGTACAAGCTAAACCAACCATATAAGCTTCTTTGGTATCAGCAAATTCTGGATAGAACTCAATAGAGAAATAAACCTTTTGCTTCGACTTGGCGAGCGCGATCAATTCAGGCGTTGGATCAACTTCTGCCAATAGATATAAATGATCATCAACTTCTTCAGTCGATAGCGATATCACATCGCCATAACAGCGAAAGTCAGAATTTGGGAACATTGCACGGTAATGTTCTAAATTTACCCGTGCACCGTATACTTCTGGATTATAGCTGGCGGCCATTTGAGTTATCTGTTCGCGAGTGATTTCACGGCCGTCCGTAGTTTGGCCAGCGCGTGCAACTCGAAAAGTTTTGGTAGTCATAGACGGTCCATGAGTTAGATAAAAGGGAAGTCATTTTTAAAGCTTTACTTTGACCTATTGCGATATGCAAAAACAAAACAAAAAAGCGTGGATTGAGCAAATACACGCAAAACAAGCATGATATAGAGAGGCTGATAAACCAAAGTAGCGTCATACCCTTATGAGCTGCGTTAATGTCTGCCCTTATCACCCTACCGACTGGAGAGAACCCCAAAACCGTTGCCCGTGGTCTCTATTGGCAAGGTTGGAGTATTAGCGCGATTGCAGAAATGGTTAGTACACCGCGCACGACCGTAGATGGATGGAAAAAATCAGACGGTTGGGATGAAGCAAAGCCTCTAGATCGAGTAGAGTCCACGCTCGAAGCGCGATTGGTACAGCTGATTAACAAAGACGATAAGACTGGTAAAGACTTCAAAGAGATTGACCTGCTTGGTCGTCAAGTAGAGAGAATGGCCAAGATCCATAAATATAAAGAGTCTGGCAAACAGTCGGATCTCAATCCCAACCTATCCAACCGTGGGCGCAAAGCAGGACAAAAAAACCCTTCAAACGTCATACAGATAGATGATATCGATAAATTCAAAGACTCATTCCGTGATTGCCTGTTTGATTATCAAAAAGTCTGGTACAGCGCAGGTCTCACTAATCGTATCCGTAACCTATTAAAATCACGCCAAATTGGCGCAACTTGGTATTTCGCACGCGAGGCATTTCTTGATGCCATTGAGACTGGCCGTAATCAAATATTTTTATCCGCATCCAAGGCGCAAGCGCGTGTATTCCGCGAATACATCATTGCATGGGCGATGGAAACGGCAGGGATCGAGCTGACTGGCGATCCAATTACACTCAACATCGAAGGCCCAGAAAAGGACTACAGCGCAAGCCTGTATTTTTTAGGTACAAACAGCCGTACCGCGCAGTCGTATCACGGCAACGTATATATGGACGAATATTTTTGGATTCATAAGTTTATTGAATTCAGAAAAGTTGCATCAGGTATGGCCATGCACAAAAAATGGCGTCAGACATACATATCGACACCATCATCCAAGCAACATCAAGCATATAAATTTTGGACTGGCCAACTGTATAACCGTGGCCGTAAAGGTGACGATCGCATCGAAATAGATGTGACTCCGCATAATCTGAAGAATGGCAAGGTCTGCGGTGACAAGCAGTGGCGTCAAATCGTCAATGTGTATGACGCGATGAAAGGCGGTTGTGATCTATTTGATATTGATGATTTACGCATGGAATACAGCGAGGACGAGTTTAATAACTTGCTGATGTGTGAATTTATTGATGACACGTTGTCCGCTTTCAGTGTCAGCGAACTACAGTCATGCATGGTCGATACATTAGAGATATGGGATGACTGGAAGCCTTACACGCCAAGGCCACTTGGTAATCAGCCAGTATGGCTTGGCTATGATCCGTCATTGAGCCGTGATAGCGCTGGACTTGTAATATTAGCAGCACCAAGTACACCAAACGGCATGATACGCGGTATAGAGCGTTTGCAGTTTAAAAACCCAGACTTTGAAGCACAGGCAAACGTCATCAGAGAGATGACGGAGAAATATAACGTTGAATATATAGCGATTGATGTGACCGGCCTTGGCATTGGTGTTTATCAGTCAGTGATTAAGTTCTACCCGCAAGCCGTCAAACTACACTATAGCCCAGAGCTCAAACAGCAGTTTGTTCTGAAGACTAAAGACGTTATCAAGAAGGGCCGTTTGTCCTTTGATCACGAATGGACAGATGTAGTAGGGGCTTTCACATCGATCCATAAAACAATTACCAATAGCGAAAGGGCAGTTACTTATAAAGCCGATCGCAATGAAGATACTGGTCATGCTGACTTAGCGTGGGCACTTATGCATGCACTACATAGAGAACCCTTGGCAATTGCTCAAGGTGATGACGAATCAGCACTGGAGATATATTAATGAATGAAACTGAAAACCTTGATGCAGTAGATATGCCTGGTATGGAGGCTTTCACGTTTGGCGATCCGATACCAGTTATGGAGCAGTGGCAAAGTCTGTACTGGGGTGAATGTCATAATCATCAACTATGGTATGCGCCGCCATACGATCCAGATGCCTTGTCTAAAACCATGAGAGCATCACCACATCATAGTAGTGCAATTTTTGTTAAGCGCAATATCTTGGCCAGTACTTTTATACCGCATCCTTTACTATCACATCGTGATTTCAGTAAGCTTGCACTAGATCATTTGACGTTTGGCAACGCATACGTTGAGCGAGTACAGTCACGATCAAAAAAAACTATGAAGCTAAACGTACCACTAGGTAAGTACATGCGTGTGGGTACTGACGGCGAAAGCTACTACTTTGCCACGCATAGCTGGGCCGAACCCCATAAGTACAAAGCAGAGAATATCTGCCATATTATAGAGCCTGATGTTAATCAAGAAGTGTATGGTGCACCTGAATATTTGTCCGCATTAAATGCAGCATGGCTTGATGAGTCAGCGACGTTATTCAGACGTAAGTATTACTTGAATGGTAGTCATGCGGGGTACATCTTATACATCAATGATCCAGCAACAAACAAAGAAGACATCGATGCAATCCGTAAAGCTTTGAAGGACAGCAAAGGCCCTGGTAACTTTCGTAACCTATTCATGTATTCGCCCAACGGTAAAAAGGATGGAATCCAAATCTTACCGATCAGTGAAGTCAGTGCCAATGATGACTTCTTTAAAATCAAAGAAGCGAGTCGAATAGATATTGCAGCTGCTCATCGAGTACCACCTCAACTGATGGGGGCGTCACCGACCAATGCGGCGGGCTTTGGTGATCTAATCAAAGCGGCCAGAGTTTTCGCAGTCAATGAGCTTATGCCTTTACAACAGACGATGCTACAGATTAACGATTGGCTAGGTGAGGAAGTAATCAGATTCAAAGACTATTCACTACTCAAAGATGAAGATTAAATAACCAATTTTAAGATCAATATATCCGCTCTAAATCGAGCGGATTTTTTTTGGCTTTCAAAAAACGCAATCGAAGCCCCGCCTCGCCCACGATAAAAAAACATGGTTTTCGACGATCATGACGATCCTGGCGGTGGCTTTAGCGTAACTAGGGGCAGGGCAGATAATTAGATGTTTTAAATGACGAGATATGACGAATATTTATACTCAATCCCACGCTAAAATATATGGGATGTAGAAGTTAAGGCGCTGTACGCGAATAAACACAAGGTTTGCGGGTGATAGGTCAGTTCTGTGCAATCCCACGGTCTATCCCATCGTGGGATTAGACTCAAATTGCAGACATAAAAAAACCTGCTCGAAAGCAGGTCTAGTATAGGTTTGAGAACTTTTATCACTATCCGAAAATGGTGGGGCTGGAGAGACT
>MDSV01235075.1_pt1 | contig 18265 bp, 25 predicted proteins | sample 810851 | NCBI WGS metagenome assembly MDSV01 (sample SAMN05326640, study PRJNA326480) | marine metagenome | isolation source: seawater | place: Atlantic Ocean: North East | collected 2012 | reverse complement strand
ACTGTTCAAGAGAACTACCTCAATGGAAAACTGTTTGTTGACAATGATAAAAACTATGGTATAATAGGTAGTGAGGCTAAAACAAGTAGAGAAGTAAAAGACTTTTCTAATCAAGTAGTAGGTCAAATTAAAGTGGGAGATGTCTGTATCAAGAGATTCTTCTACAAAGAAGGACACAAAGAAAGCGTAGTAAATCATATTTCTAAAATGAGAGAATCAACATTCGGAGATCGTGATTTGTGGTTTACTCACATTAATATGGAACATGAAGGAGATAAAGCGGTTGCTAAAGAATGTAATGCAACTTGGTTATCTTCAAAGATAGATGCCGTAGCGGCAGAAGTTAGAGGTGTATATTATTCTGGAGAACAAAAACAAATAGGATTAGGAAAACATGAGAATATTCCATGTTGTAGGTTAGATTATCCATATATTGAAGGATTAGAAGAATTCGCAATAGAATTAGATGAATATGTGAAAGATGGATGGGGAATAGCAGATCACCAAAAATCTTATGGTGGTAAAGATAAAACATGGACATCTATCGAAATAATACCATTAGTAGTTACTTATGGTACTAAAAAGGCCAAACAAGGTCTTAGAGGAGAGTTAAACGAAGAATATATTAAGAGATTTCCTATTATCGAGAATATTATCAATCAGATAACTACTTTTGATGACTGTTTATGGTTAGCAGTTGCTAAAGTTTCTCCAAAAAAAGGAAATATATCAAGACATAGTGATAAGGGAATAGATAAAATGAATGCCGGAATACAGATTGGTAAAACGGCAAGAATACATTATGTTATGAAAACTAATCCTGAAACTTATTTTCAATTACAAGACCTTCAGGGAAAGACTCATAAATATTTTATGAAACAAGGTGAATATTGGTATATGGATAAGAGAAAACCTCACGCCGTATACAATAAAGGTGATACATTTCGGTATCACATGATTTTTGATATGAAAGTAACACAAAATATGTTAGATAATTTGAAAATATGAAAGGAATGGCATATACTGGTTGGAAATACAATATACCTGATAAATTTTGGCCAGTAGTTCTTTATAATTTTTTTGATAATCCAGATGAAATTAGAGAATTAGGATTACGTTCAGTAGAATCAAATGTGGGGCATAAGTCCGATGATGGAAGATGGCCTGGCTATCGGTCTGAAGATTTGAATAAGATAGATGTTAAATTAAACCAAAGAATAATGACAAAAATATTAAGTTGTTATTGGAATTTAGGTTATGAACAGATATTTTGGAATCAATGTAAAATGCGGTTTAATTTAATACCGAAGCTTGATAAAGATAAGAATAATTTGAAAAATAGAGGTTGGATTCATAGAGATGGTATAGATCCGAGAAATCTTCATGATCCAGCCATCACACATACCGCTCCTCCTATGGAATTGTCCGGATTAATTTATTTAACACCAGATATAGAAAAAGATACCGGTACTACATTGTTTGATGTGAAAAAAGATGTAACATTAGAACATCACGATACCACAATTGAGGCAAGAATGCCACTATTTAAAGGTGAGCCAATTAGTGATGAAGAAATTAAAAATGCTTGGGAAAAACAGAGAACTGCATTTATTGAAAAGGTTAAATTTGAAAATATTTATAATAGTCTAGTGATGTATGATTCTAACGAATTTCATTGCGCAACTAACTATTATACTTCTAAAGATAATAGATTAACACTAGGATTTTTTATAGGTGGAATTCGTGCACACCAATGGCCACTGCAAAGAGTTAGAGATAATAAAATATAAAAATGGGACCATTTGATTTTATAAAAGCAATCAATACACATAAAAATATCATGAAAGATGGTGATCCATTGGCTGAAAAGGATTATATACCTTTTCTTATCAATCGTGGATTATCTTTTTTTCAAGATACTGTTATACAAGTCAATGAAATGAATAGGTTACATTTTCTTGACCACAAGCTCCAATTCGATTATTTGCTAAATAACATAAGACCACGCAAAAGGTGGTCTAAATGGTTGAAACCAGACAAAATTGATAATCTAGAACTAGTCAAAGAGTATTTTGGTTTCGGTAATGAAAAAGCAAAAGAGGCTCTAGAAGTCCTTTCTGGTGAGGACATCGAAGAGATTAAGAGTAAACTTGCAAAAGGTGGAATGGAGAAAAATAATGACAGTAAACATAGATGAGATGGTAGAGTGTACATTAACTGAACCTGATGATTTTTTAAAGATTAGAGAGACATTGACTAGAATTGGAGTAGCATCAAGAAAAGATAAAACTTTGTTTCAATCATGTCATATATTACATAAACAAGGAAGATATTTTATTGTACATTTTAAAGAATTATTTGCACTTGATGGTAAACCAACCAATTTTTCAGAAAATGATCAAGCGAGAAGAAATACAATATCAAATTTATTAGCAGAATGGGGACTTATTAAATTAGTAAATCCTGATCAAACTTCTGCATTAATTGTCCCATTAAATCAATTAAAAATTCTTGCATACAAAGAAAAAGATGAATGGGCATTAACCGCAAAATACAATATTGGAAGTAAGAAAGTAAATTATGAGTACGGCGAAGAAGAAGGTGGTAACTAAAACAGAGTCATCACCAACAACCAATAAAGTTACATCTTTAAAATTTTATAGAACAACAGAATCAGCCATATTACCAACATTTGCAACAAAACAATCAGCTTGTTTTGATTTATACGCAAATTTGGTAAATGGTGAGGAAGTTCAGTATTATCAGGCAATAGCTACGAAAGTACTACCCAGAAAAGTTTCATTTGATATAAATACTAATAGATCATTTATACCAATCAATAATGAAGAAAGAATGTTAATTCCTCTTGGACTTATCGCAGATATTCCTGAGGGATTTTCGGTTAGATTACATTCTAGATCTGGTCTGGCATTTAAACAGGGAGTTTATCTTACAAATTGTGAAGGGATTATCGATAGTGATTATGTTGATCCAATGTTTGCAATGGTTACGAATATGAGTAATGTACCCGTAAAGATTTATGATGGAGACAGGATATGCCAAGGAGAACTAGTTCGATGTGAAAAATATACATTGGATGAGTCTGATGAAGCACCTACTCAGAAAACCGATAGAGAAGGTGGATTTGGTTCAACTGGTACGTAAGTCACTACCAGTTAAGTCTTTAACTTAATTTAACGGAGTTTATATGTTAGATAAAGCAGTAGGATGGATGCGTGGGTTAACTGAAGCCGGTATTGCATTAATCGCGTTAGCCGTGGTTTTGCAAATCATTTGGCCAGGAGCAGCCGCGATTCCTTTTATTGGCGTAGACATTGTAGGAAACGTTCTCGCACTAGTTGCAAAACTTGGTGGAGAAGGTCTTGTAGGTCTTATCGCAGTTTGGGTTCTTTGGGGCATCTATAATAGAAGCTAAAGGATCTTGACAAATCCAAGTTCCATGATATAATAAACTAAAGTGATTTTTATATTATGGAAGTAAAATTCAAGGGGATTTGATCTCTTAAGTGAGTGGATGATCCCCTTGTCTTACAATAAAAAATTATGGAAGATACTGAAGATTGCAAATTCAAATTGTTAGTTGTAGGAGCCGGCATGTATGAGGCAAATTCCTTCATCGCATTAATTTGGATAGTTATAAAACACAGATTTGAACACTTCTTCAAAGGAGAAGGTTTCATTGACTGAGATTGTCCATAGTGGAAATCTCATTTACACAACGATTGCTCAAGCGAAAGAGGATCGTTATTTTTATTAACCTCGCTTTATAAGGAGGAATTATGGTACTTCGCGCAGCACACACCCCTTTAAATTTTGGTGATTTAGAAAAAATTCTAGGATTTTCCGTAGGATTTGATTCAATGTTTGATCGTTGGAACACAACTTTTGATTTCAATACGGCAAACAATACAAATTATCCCCCATACAACATTCGGAGAGAAGGAGATGAAAAATATTTCATCGAACTTGCGATTGCTGGTCTAAAAGAGGATGATTTGGAAGTTTCATTACAGAGTCAAGTTCTTAATATTCGTTCTAAGAAGGAAGATTCAGGATCAGATGAAAACATTAATTATGTACATCGTGGAATTGCTAAAAGGCAATTTGAAAGAGAATTTACATTATCTGATGACATTGTAGTTAAGGGTTGTGATTTAACGAATGGTATGTTGACCATTGAACTTGAAAAGATTATTCCAGAGGAAAAACGAGCACGTTTAATTCCTATCGGAAAAAATAAAGTCAAGTCAATCAACTAACTGACATTTGATGCGCCCATCAATACTTTTGTATTGGTGGGCTTTTTATTATCTAGAAAGAATATATGATTGAACAACCAGTGATGTCTTTTTTAATTGGTTTTAAACATTCACTTGAAGCAGATCACATTGCAACAGTTTTATCAATAAAAAATAATAATAAATTAAAAGGACTAATTTGGGCTATAGGCCATAGTTTTTCTATTTTAGTATTATCATCATTGATGTATTTTCTCAATTTTAAAATCAATGAAAATTTATTTACAACTGTAGAATTGATTATAGGTTGTTTATTAGTTTTTATGTCTTTCAAATTTTTTTTGAGAGTTCTAGAAGGCCAAGATCATATACATCAACATGATCATAATTCATCAACAACACATATCCATTATCATCCTAAAGGTGAACATCCTGACCATACTCATAAGTTTACATTTCAGACTTTCTTAATTGGAATATTACATGGACTTGCTGGGACAGGAGGATTTATAATTTTAACGTCTATGTACGTTACTACAAATTTAGGATTTGTTATATTTTTGGGAATGTTTATTTTGGGTTCATTGATGAGTATGTCAATGACATTTTGGTTTTATAATTTCTTAAAAACTGTTTACTTGGTAAAGATTGAAAAATATATAAATTATGTTATAGTAGTAACAGCATCTTATATTGGAATAGATAAAATTTTAGAAGTGTTATTTTAAAAAAACTAAATATTTAAAAACTTACATTCGGAGAAAATATGTGTAATAACGAACATTGTAATTGCGAGAATTGTACTTGTGATCCTTGTGAATGTTCAGCAGATGATCTGTGTGGATGTGAATAATTTTTGAAAGGTTGTAATGCTTACAATATTAGGAAGTGTATTAGGATTTGCTACTTCTACCGTACCTACCATAATGGACTTCTTTAAAGAAAAAGAAGAGAAGAAAGCAAAAGCAGAAGAATTTAAATTACAAATAGAAGCAAAAAAAGCAGGTGTAGATTTAGACATTAAACTGTTTCAAGCAAAAAAAGATTTTGATGAACAGAAAATGCTTCTTGAACATGATAAGGCATTAGGTCAACAAGGGGGTTTTATAAACTCGTTAAGAGCATTTGTAAGACCTTTTATAACTTATGTGTTTGTATTGACATTTATAGGTATTAAAGTAGTACTTGTATGGCAAGCAATACAAATAGATGCAGATTTAAATCAAACTATTGATATTGTGTGGGATGATGAAACTGAGGCTTTATTTGCAGCAATAATTAGTTTTTGGTTCGGTTCTCGCGCAATGCCAGCGAAAAAGAAGTGAGGAAATGAAATGGCAGGAAATGTACAATTATCAAAGAACTTTTGGCTTAATGAATTAATCAAGAGTTCTACGGCAGACAGAAAAGGTATTGATAATACACCAACAACAGAACATCTAGTTAATCTTACAGTAATAACACACGCAATTTTACAACCTGTAAGAGAAAAGTTTGGAGTAATCACAGTCAATTCTGGATATCGTGGACCAAAATTAAATACAGCTATTGGCGGATCAAAAACTTCACAGCACATGAATGGTGAAGCTGTAGATTTTGAACAATTAGGTACTCCTAATCCAACAGTAGCAAAATGGATAACAGAAAATCTAGTATGGGATCAAATCATATTAGAGTTTTACAAAAAAGGTGAACCAAATTCAGGGTGGGTACATTGTTCATACAAAAAAAATGGTCAAAATCGAAAGAAGATAACAACGGCTTTAGTACAAAATGGTCGAACAGTTTACAAAAACGGGCTCGTTTTCTAATCGAATTTTACATTAAATCTTATCTTCAAGTTCTCTTCACAGTGGGCGCCTTCATGGGTCGTTCATGGGTTGACAAACACATAAAAGTGTGTTATAATAGGTTAGATGAAATTAATAGTGATTATGATAAATTAACTCGTATTAGCTGGTATCCTAAAGATTAAATGTCCAAATTTTATACTAACGTAGTATGTCTCGGTAATTATATTTTTGAAAGAGGAATAGATAACGGAGTTCCCTTTGAACAGAGACATGAATTTAAACCTACCTTATACATTCCTACCACAACTGAAACTAAATGGCGAACACTTGAAGATGAGCCAGTTGCTCCTGTTCAATGGGGTTCTATCAAAGAAACTCGCGAATCAATAAAAAAATATGAAGGCGTAGATAATATGAAAATCTACGGCCATACAAATTATAATTATTCTTTTATTGCTGAAACATATCCAGAAAATATTGATTACAATTTAGAACATCTTAGAATGATGTTTCTTGATATTGAGGTTGCTTCTGAACAAGGATTTCCTGATCCTGAAAACGCATCAGAAGAAGTCATTGCAATTACAACAAAGATGGGCGATGATATTCAAGTTTGGGGTTGTTCTGAATTTAAGAATGGTCAAGAGAATATCACGTATAATAAATGTGGTGATGAACGACAATTACTAGAACAGTTTGTCATGTACTGGCAACAGAATTGTCCTCACGTAATTTCTGGTTGGAATACTAAAACATTTGATACACCTTATCTAGTCAATAGAATTCGTAATATTTTAAGTGATACATGGGTTAAGAAACTTTCGCCGTGGGGATTCGTTAAAGAACAAAAAATATTTGGAATGGGTGGTCGTGAAGTTCAGACTTATGAAATATATGGTGTATCAGAAATTGATTACTTAGATGCCTACAAAAAGTTTACTTACACCAATCAAGAGTCATATAGACTAGATCATATTGCTTATGTAGAATTGGGAGAAACTAAATTAGACTTTTCTGAAGTAGCAACACTTCACGAATTGTATAAAACAGATTATCAAAAATTTATTGAATACAATATTCAAGATACATTATTGGTCAGTCGCCTTGAAGATAAATTGAAACTTTTAGAATTGATTATTTCTCTGGCATATTTGTCAAAGTGTAATCTCACAGATGTATTTGCACAGACAAGAATGTGGGACTGTATTATTTACAATCATCTCTTGAGGGAAAAGGTTGTAATTCCACAAAAGAAAAAACATAGTAAAGGTGATATGTATGAGGGTGCTTATGTTAAAGCACCACAATGTGGGAGACATGAATGGATTGTGAGTTTTGATTTAAACAGTCTATATCCACATTTGATTATGCAATATAATATTTCTCCTGAAACTATCTTAGGACAATGGAAAGATGAAATAGGAGTAGATGGATTAATTGATAAAGAATTTGATACATCAGTTTGGAAAGAAAAAGATATTACAGTTACGCCGAATGGGTCTGTTTATCGTAGAGATAAGCAAGGGTTTCTTCCTCAGTTAATGGAAAGTATGTACAATGATAGGGTGAAGTATAAACAGAAAATGCTTGAGGAACAGAAAAAGGGAAGAAACTCTGACCCAAATAAATTGTCACAATATTACAACTATCAACAAAATTTAAAGATTGCATTAAACTCTGCTTATGGTGCAATGGGTAATCAATGGTTTCGTTATTATGATGAACGAAATGCTGAAGCAGTTACTGCAGCAGGTCAGTTATCTATTCAATGGGCAGAGAACGCAGTTAACAATTATTTAAACAAAACATTAGGTACAGAAGATGTGGACTATATTGTTGCTATGGATACTGATTCTCTATATGTTCGTCTTGATGATCTTGTCTCTAGAGTTGGTCTTACCGATAAGGAAAAAATCATTGGATTCTTGGACAAGGCCTGTGGAAGAATCGAAGAAGTAATAGAAAAATGTTATACTGAATTAGCGGAGTACATGAACGTTTATCAACAGAAGATGGTCATGAAACGTGAGGTCATTGCTGATACAGGAATTTGGACAGCAAAGAAACATTATATTCTGAACGTTCACGATTCTGAAGGTGTTCGATATGAAGAACCGAAACTTAAGATTGTTGGTATTGAAGCAATTAAGAGTTCTACTCCAGAAGCATGTAGACATTCACTCAAAGAGATTTTCAATATTATTATTTCAGGCACAGAAGATGATGTGATTGGTTATATTGAAAAGTTTAAAGAGAAGTTTTTTGGTTTGAATATGGAAGCTGTAGCATTTCCAAGATCTGTTAATGGATTAAAAAAATATAAAGATTCAGCAACAATTTATAAAAAATCAACTCCAATTCATGTTAAGGGAAGTTTAATTTATAATCACATGTTGAGGACTAAAAAATTAACCAGAAGATATCCTGTTATACAAGAGGGAGAAAAGGTTAAGTTTACTTATCTCAAAGATCCAAATCCAGCAGGTGATAAAGTAATTTCTGTATTAAATAGTTTACCGAAAGAATTTGAATTAGAGAAATATATAGATTATGATACCCAATTTGAGAAAGCATTTATCGAACCATTAAAAGGTGTATTAGATGTAATTGGGTGGGAAACAGAGAGAAAGTCAAGTCTTGACAATTTTTTTATATAGTGTATAATAGGGGGATATATGGCAGGAAGTATAATGGTAAGATATGCGAGAAAGACTTCAAAACAATTGGCCAAAGAACGTTCAGGGTCTCACGCACAAATGTCAAAACAATTAAATTATTCAATAGATATTGATCCAGAATCAATTAGTATGATGACTTTTGAAACGTATGAAGAAGCAAGGAAATTTGCTAATAATATGCAAGAGGCGGGAAATCATATTATTGATATAAAAGATGACTACTACAAAAGGCAATAAAAATGAAAGCAAAAATATATGGTTCATCACATTGTACATGGTGTGATAGAGTAGCAAAACTATTAGAAGATAATGGAGCAGAAATAGAAAAAATTGATGTATCTCAAGGAAAAGAATTCATAAAAGAAATGCAGGAAGCAGCAGGGGAGAAAGTCAATACTGTTCCTCAAGTAATCATTGACGGAGAATATGTTGGTGGATTTACAGAAACCGAAAGATGGATTAACACAAAAAAATGACTACAGACCTTAATTTCACAAGTTGGCTTACAGAAGATTTACAGTCTTTATTATCAGATTTAAAATTTCAAAGAGATCGTGTCGAAACATATTCTGAACGTGTAGATATAAATCAAGAAATAGGAGCAATTAAAAAAGAACTTAGAACAAGGAAAGATAATGAGTGATTATTTAGATAATTTAGTAAAGGTGACAGGTAATGAATACGCAACAAAAGTTTCTGATGGAGTTGAAGCTGGAGATGTTTCTAGTTATGTAGATACTGGAAGTTATATTTTAAACGCATTGGTTTCGGGAGATATTTATGGTGGAATTCCCTCAAACAAAATTACAGCATTGGCAGGAGAAACTGCTACGGGTAAAACATTCTTTGCTCTTGGTATGGTCAAACAGTTTCTTGCAGATAATCCTAGCGGTGGTGTTTTGTATTTTGAGTCTGAATCTGCTCTAACAAAAGAAATGATTGAGAGTAGGGGAATCGATTCAAAACGAATGATAATTCTCCCTGTAACTACTATACAAGAATTTACTCATCAAGCAGTTAAAATAGTAGAAAATCACACAGAAGATAAACCTATAATGATGTGTCTAGATTCACTTGGAATGTTATCAACAACAAAAGAAGTCGGTGATATTTCAGAAGGTAAAGAGACTAAAGACATGACAAGAGCACAACTTGTCAAGGGGTGTTTCAGAGTCTTAACATTAAAATTAGGTAAAGCAGGAATTCCATTACTAGTAACAAATCATACATACAAACAAGTTGGAACAATGTTTCCACAAGATGTAATGGGTGGTGGTAGTGGACTACAATATGCAGCATCTACAATCATTTTCCTTTCCAAGAGAAAAGAAAAAGAAGGTACTGATGTTGTGGGGAACGTAATACATTGTAAAAATTTCAAGTCTAGATTGACTAAGGAAAATAAAAGAGTTGATGTTCTTCTAAGGTATGATCAAGGTTTGAATAGATATTATGGATTACTTGAATTAGCAGAAGAAGCGGGGATTTTTAAAAAGGTTTCTACAAGATATGAGATGCCGGATGGTGGTAAAATTTTTGGAAAGGCAATACTGAATGATCCTGACAAATATTTTACAAAGGAAATTCTTGATAAATTAAATGATTATGCAAAAACAGTATTTCTCTATGGTGGAAAAAGTGAAGAAACAAACGAAACTGAGGATGAGACAGTCCCAGTCAACGAAACCGAATAAAGATCCCTTTTTTAAAGGAACAAATAAGACTGATACAGATTTAAGGACTACATTAAATGATCCTTATTTCGAAACAGGCGAAAAAGAATATAAAGAGTGTACAAATCCAAATGATCCAAATGATAAATCATTATGTGTATTGGTTCAAGACGCATCACCATTTGATGGAGCAGTGGTTAGATATACTTCATTTAAATTAGTAGAACAAGAGTTAGATGGAAATGATATCGCCTGTCAATATGAATATGATATTGAAGTACCCCCACATGATTTAGGGTATGAAATTACAGATAAAGATGGTGAAGAATTCGAACATCGATTAGGTGCTTGGTTATTGGAAATTATACAAACACAAATGGAAAAACATGCAGCAGCGGATAGAAACAATAATACTTAAAAATTTAATTCATAATGAAGAATATTCTAGAAAAGTTATACCCTTTCTTAGTAAAGAATATTTCGTAGAAAATACAGATAAAATATTATATACAGAAATTAATAAGTTTATTGAGAAATATAATAATTTACCTACTAAAGAAGCATTAGTAATTGAATTAGATTCTTCATCATTGAAGGAAGAAGAATTTTCAAATGTAACAGAATTACTAACTTATATAGAAGGTCAAGAAGATGAGAAATCAGACTTGGTATGGTTGTTGGAGACAACAGAAAAATTCTGTCAAGACAAGGCAATCTACAACGCCGTTGTCAATTCAATTAAAATATTGGATGAACCCGAAAAATCTAACGCTGACAAAGGTGCTATTCCTGAGTTGCTTACCGATGCTCTTTCTGTTAGTTTTGATCCTCATGTTGGTCACGATTACCTTTTGGATTCTGATGATCGTTATGATTTCTATCACAAGATTGAAAAAAAGATTCCATTTGACCTTGACTACTTCAACAAGATAACTCAAGGTGGACTATCTTCCAAGACATTGAATATTGCTCTCGCAGGAACAGGTGTTGGTAAATCTTTGTTTATGTGTCATGTTGGAGCAAGTGCATTATCTCAAGGAAATAATGTTCTGTATATTACATTGGAAATGGCAGAAGAACGTATTGCAGAACGTATTGATGCAAATTTAATGAATATTAGATTAGATGATTTGGTTAGTCTACCCAAAAAGATGTATGAGAAGAAAATAAATGATCTTAAAGAAACAGTTAAAGGTAGATTGATCGTTAAAGAATATCCTACCGCAGCAGCAAATACAAATCACTTTAGAGCATTAATGAATGAATTAAATCTCAAGAGAAATTTTAAAGCTGATATGATTCTAGTTGATTATATCAATATATGTTCTTCTTCAAGAATCAGACCAGGACAATATGTAAATTCTTACAGTTATGTGAAATCTATTGCCGAAGAACTTAGAGGTTTGGCTGTAGAATTTGATGTTCCAATTTTATCAGCTACTCAAACTAATAGACAAGGATTTCAAAGTACAGATGTTGGTCTTGAAGATACTAGTGAAAGTTTTGGACTTCCAGCAACCGCAGATTTTATGTTTGCACTTATCAGTAATGAAAACCTAGAAGAAGCTGGACAAATGTTAATCAAACAATTAAAAAATCGATATAGTGATCCTACCTCAAATAAGAAGTTTTTAGTAGGAGTAGATAGAGCAAAAATGAGACTTTCCGATTTAGGAGAAGAATCACAAAAGGGATTGGTTGATACTGGAAAAGCAGAAGAAAAAGAAGATGTTCCATTATTTGACGCATCTACTGGTGGTAGGATGAAGAGTAAAAAAGATTTTGGAGAGTTTAAGTTTTGACTGATGATAAAATTGTAGATTTAGACGAATTTAGAAAACAAAAGAAAAAAGGTAAACCAATTCCCACCCTGAGGGCGTTCCAGCCTAATCATTACTACATTTATCCTGACATGGGATTGATGATTCATGTATTGTTGATTACCGATAAGAGTATACATTACGATAATGAATCAGTTTATGTAATGGAAGATCAATTTGGCAACTTTTTTGCCGATACAGTAGAAGAAGACACTTGTGATGGTTGGCACGAACTACATGAGGATGTTTTTCTAAAAGCCGTTGAAAATCAAAGCCCTCCTGATCCCACTAAACCACAAGTGGGATGACTTAGTATTATAAATATATCAGTAAACTTTATTCTAATTTTAGGAGAAATTGATGAAATCTTTTAAGAATCATATCAATGAAGCAAGAATATTCATGGATAAATATGTTTCAGGTGATCCATTTACATTAAATCATAGAACTCCTAATTCTATTCATAAATTATTATTTGGTATAGGTTATACACCCGGAACAGTATTTACTAAATCTAATGAAGAACCTTCAATTGAAGTTGGTGAAGGTAATACTGTTGTAACTCTAGAAGATGAAAAAGGTAAGATTATAAGAGTTTCCGGCACCAAAGCCTCATTCAATGGTGCATTTAACAAAGGAGATGGTAAAGGTGGTGGTGCAATGCAAGCTGCTGATTGGGAAGAAGTTATTACAATTGCTCACAATATGAGTCTTGATAGTCAAACAACTATTGATGAAGCCGCAGAAGCTGGACAAATTAAATTACCTGTTCAACCCAAAATACTATCTAAAATAAATGGTAAAGTACCTCACGGAAAAAATATTGTAGATAAAGTAAAATTACCAAGAAAAACAATGATACATTATGGTAGAGGATTGGGATCACCATCAACTCTCTGGTCAGACACTTTTAAAGAGGCTGACATAAAAATGAATCCTAAGTCTATGACTCCAAAAACAGATATGTATATTGGTGATATGAGAATTTCATTAAAACAGGCTGGTGGTTCTCAATTAATGAGTGGATATAAGGGTGATACAATGGGCGTTTTAACTGCAGCATACAATAAAGCAATAAAAGATAAGAAAGTAGATACTACAGGACTAAAAAAGTCTTTTGATTTTATGTATAATGATGTAAAAGATAATTTTTCAAGATCACAAGATGTGGGCACAGGTTCTAGGGCAATTGCAGCAAAAGCAAAATCGGGAAAAGCTTTAAATTCTATAGAACAAGCAGTAATGGAAACGGTTCGCAAGGGTGAAAGTGTACAAAATCATATTCGATGGATATTATCTGAACATCCGGCAGTAAAATATTATGCTATAGAAGAAGCTATGACAGGAAATATGAAATTTTCTGATACAACTTCTAGATCAAATTATTTAATGGTATTTTCTCCTGATGGACAAGGAACTCATATTGATAAGATTGACAAAAAAATAATTGATGGTTATGTTTCTAAAACAACCTTTTCAGTCGGAATTAAATCTGCAGGTGGCCGAGGCGCACTTTCATTGAGAGGAATTGTTCAAGATGAATATGAACCTACGACAACAATGAAACAAATTATTTCAGAAGCGTGGGATGAAATTGGAGAAGATAGAATATATTTAGCAGAAGGATGGTGGAGTAAAGTAAAAGATAGAGCAGCCGCAACTGTTAATTGGGCAAAAGAAAAAGGATTAAAAGTACTAAAAATGCTTTGGGATAAAATTGTCAGTAAAATTATAGCATTGTTACAAAAGGGTTTTGTTTGGATTAAGAAGATTTTTGGATGGCAACCAGTATTAAGATCAATATCTAACCCGTATTTTGTCTAATGTTTGCATTTACTTCATTCTTGACTGAACAAAAGAATCTTCACATGGAACACCTTGAAGATGAGGTGTTAAATGGTGGAGTAGATGGAGCAAGAGGAGCAATAAACTTCCTTCAAGGTTTAAGAGATATGTTGGCAGGAAGTTCAGGTTCTTCTGTTAATGTTACTGTCAAGTGGGATGGAGCACCAGCAATATTTGCAGGAACTAATCCTGAGAATGATAAGTTTTTTGTAGGAACAAAAGGTGTATTCGCTAAGAATGCAAAGATAAATTATACTAATGAAGATATCGATAATAATCATAGTGGTGGACTAGCATCAAAATTAAAAGTCGCATTGAAAGAGTTATCCAAAGTAAACATAAAAGGTGTTTTACAGGGTGACATGATGTATACAATAGATGATATTGGAAAAGAAACGATTGATGGTGAACCTTATATTACGTTTCAACCTAATACTATCGTTTATGCAATACCAGTGAAATCGAAGTTGGCGGCAAAAATCTTGTCCTCTAATATGGGAATCGTCTGGCACACAACTTATAGTGGCAGTACGATGGAGGACATGACCGCCTCCTTTGGCGTTAGTTCGGGGGCGTTTAGTGAAAGTAGTTCAGTATGGCAAGCAGATGCATCATTTCAAGATACATCAGGAAGTGCCACTATGACAAGTAAAGAAACAGATGATGTTACTAAAATATTGAGTCAAGCAGGTAAAGTGTTTAGACAAATAGATTCTAATACTCTGGCAATGGTTGCAGGAGATCCTACACCAAAAGAATTGATAAAGACATATAACAATAAAATGGTGAGAGAAGGACAAAAGATTACAAATACAAGAAAACACACGGCAGGAGTGATCAAATTTGTATATGATAAGTTGAAAGCAGATGTAGATAAAGTAAAGAGAGAGAACACGAAGAAAGAAAAACAACGTAAGATGGATTTATATGTTGACTTTTTTAGGGATCATTCTTCTGATTTAGTCAAGATATTTACATTACAAAATTTACTCATTGATGCTAAATTATTAATTGTTAGAAAGTTAGAACAAGTAAAATCTATCAAAACGTTGATGAAGACTTCTACAGGATTTAAAGTGACTGCTCCAGAAGGGTTCGTTGCTATAGACAAACTCAAAGGTGGAGCAGTTAAGTTAGTTGATCGAATGGAATTTTCAATGCAAAACTTCAACGCAGCAAAGAATTGGGACAAGTAGTGGAAAAAGAAATTATAATACCACATATAGACCACGGTGTTGATATTATCGGTGATGAATGGGAAGATGAAGAAGATGATCCTGAGATGGAAAAACGTTTTGATCCAGATCATCCATACTGTACAAATTGGCCAGTAAATAAGAAAAAGGAAAAAGATGAAGAGATTTAAAGAAGTAAATGCAGATTTATATGAAGCCTCTAAAGATGAGAAACTCGCTCATGATTTAGCTCTTATTACTGAAAGGGGAGAAGAAATTTGTGCCGTACCTATAGATCAATTAAGATCTAAACTTATGAAAGACAGACACAAAAAAATGTGTAAAGGGTCTGATCATTGGAGTCAAACAACAAAAAAAGGTCCTAAAGATTCAGCAATACAAAGAGCAGCAAAACGAGCCGGTATATCAACGAATAAAAGGAGAGGACTATTTAACAGTCTTGATGAAGCAGATGTTCAAAATTTAATTGTCCACGTACAAGATATTACAAAAGACATGATCAAGGCTATTAAGAAAAATGATCAAAGGACAGTAGATGGACTCTATAAGAATTTAGGAAAGGTTATCAAATGAAAACATTTTACGAATTTTGGGGTAAAAAAGGTGAAATTGATAAAGATCAAGAAGAATTAGAAAAACTTGGTCTAAAAGCTGCTGGTAGAGGTGGATGGTCTAAAAAAGAACAACATCGATATAATCTTCTTTGGATGAAGATGCATAATAAAGGTCAAACACCTATAATGTCACCGCCAAGTGTCTATGATGATGATTCATGGGGAACTAAAACTATCAAACTTCAAAAGAAGTTAAGATTAACTAAAAAAGATCATTCAAGTGTATTAGCATGAGTACAGCTGTATTTGCTTTTGGGAGATTTAATCCCCCTACTATCGGACATGAAAAGTTGATAAACGCAGTAATTGCTACTGGTCAACGAGAGGGTGGAGATACTTTCATTTATGGGAGTCATTCACAAGATAGTAGGAAAAATCCCCTTTCACATTCAGAAAAAATGGGATATTTACAAAAAATGTTCCCACGAATTAAAAAGTCGATAAAAACTACAGCAAAAGAACGAAATGTACTACAAATTGCCGATACATTAAATAAAAAATATGATAAATTAATATTAGTTGTGGGTAGTGATAGAGTCGATGACTTTACCTCTTTACTAAATAGTTACAATGGGATAAAGTCTAAACATGGATTTTATGACTATAAAGAAATAAAAGTATATAGTGCCGGAGAAAGAGACCCAGATGCAGATGGTGCTTCTGGAATGTCAGCATCCAAGATGAGAACAGCCGCAACTAAGGGTGATTTTGAGTCGTTTATATCAGGCGCATCAAGTGAATTAACTATAAAAGATAAGAGAAAATTAATGAATGATGTACGTAAAGGACTAAAATTAGATTCAATTCGTGAAGCAATGAAACGCCGAAGAGGTTATGATAAACCTGTTATAGTTGAACATAAAGATAATATTGAAACGAAAGAACTGTCCTGGCAAGGTTATGATACTGTAAATTTATCTACTTGTGTAGAGGCGTATGAATTATTTGATGAAGTCGTTAATAGTATAGGAGAAGGTACATTCACTACTTCAGAAAAAGGATATCTTAAAGAAGCACTAATGTTAACAGACAAATGTCTATGTATCGCACAAGTATCAGAAGATGAGATAACAGAAGAAGATGAACAGAATTACATAGAAAGTTCAGATAAAGCAATAAAACTTTTGGAGACTGTTGTAAAAAGAACAGGCATACCATTTGAATATTCTTTTTTGAATGATCTTCAAGTAAAAGTTGCAACAAAAATACAACCAAGAAAAACATTTACACAATTTTCAGGAGAAATGTATGGCATCCGATAGCCTATTAGATGTGATCGCCGGACTCGTTAAGAGAGATAGCGAGACAAAAAAAGAAGAAAAGAAACTTGCTAGAGAAAAGGCAAAGGAAGAAAAATTGAAGGCTGCAGCAGAAGCTGAAGAAGAAGAGCCGGAAGAAGATGAGGATGAAGATCCAGTAGGTGATCCAAAGCCGTACGGGGAAGAAGATGAAGATGAAGCAGAAGGTGAACCTGAGGGGGAAGAAGAACCAGAAGGCGAAGAAGAAGATGATATGGATAATAAACCAGGCGGTCCTGATCCTGCATTAGTTCAACAAGTCGCTAATATTGTGGTAGCACAATTATCAGACATGATGAAAAAACAACAAGACGCCGAAAAAGCAAAAAAATATGATGATGGAGAAGTTAAACTTTCTGGTAAAAAAGAGAAAGTCAATACTAAACCAAAATTGGAGCAATTCAGAAAGGGTAAAATGAATTTTCAAGAAGCAATTCGTATGTCTACTACTGGTACTCACCTAGTAGAAGGATATGAACAGACTGTACTTGATATCTTAGAAGATGAAGAAATAGACGGCCCAATGGGATATGAACCATTTTTTGAAAGAGGAAAATTATATGTAGAAAAAGGTTCTGAAAAGAAAGCCGCAAAGGTACTTAAACAGTCTAAAGATATTAATAAAGTTCCTAAAATTATAGGTGAAACCACAGAATTTACAGAGTTCGAAAGTCTAGAAGAGTTAGAACGAGTTCATAAAGTGTTAGCAACAACTGAAGCAGTTGATGTTGATGGTCGAAAAAGGGGTTTCAAAGAAGCACTTAAGCGATTAACCTATGAAAAGATGCAACAATTGAAAAAAGAAGGCGCAGCTGAGTTTATGGCCGCCGCTTCCGCCGCTAAAAGAGAAGGTAAAAAGAAGTTTAAGTTTGGTGGAAAAGAATATCCAGTTACAATTAAAGTAGATATTCCACTTAAAGGAAAATAGAACTATGAAAACATACAACGAATTTAATAAAGATCTCAATAAAGTTAATGTTGATAAAGCAATAGGACATGATTGAGCGACTCATATCTATCATCCAAGTTTGGGTGAAGTAAAAGTAGAAAGTCACAGTCTCACAGAAAAAGGAGAGATTGAAGAATATT
>MDSV01032514.1_pt1 | contig 18267 bp, 14 predicted proteins | sample 810851 | NCBI WGS metagenome assembly MDSV01 (sample SAMN05326640, study PRJNA326480) | marine metagenome | isolation source: seawater | place: Atlantic Ocean: North East | collected 2012 | reverse complement strand
GTGATACCTTTTTAATGACTTATGGAGATGGTTTATCTGATGTAGATATTAAAAAATTATTAAATTTTCATAAAAAAAATAAAAAACTTGTAACTTTAACTGCAGTAAGACCCCCTGCTAGATTTGGGGCAATTAAATTAAATGGAAATAACGTAAAAGTATTTAAGGAAAAAGATAAAATGGATGAAGGATGGATTAATGGAGGATTTTTTGTAATAGAGCCTAAATTTTTAGATTTTATAAAAAATGATCAAACATTCTTAGAAAAAGAACCTCTTGAAAAAGCAACTTCAAAAAATCAATTAATGGCTTTTAAACACAAAGGTTTTTGGCAATGTATGGATAGCAAGAAAGATAAAGATAAACTTGAAAAGATTTTAGGGCAAGAATTTGAGTAAAAAAATTCTTATAATTGGTGGAACCGGATTTCTTGGATATCACTTGGCTAAAAAATGTTTATTAAAAAAATGGATAGTAACTAGTGTTTCTACCAATTATCCCATAAAGGAAAGGTATTTAAAGAGAGTTAAATATTTAATTTTAGATATCACTAAAAAAAAACTTTTAGTAAAAAAATTAAAATTAAACTATGATTTTGTTATTAATTTTGGCGGATATGTGAATCATAATGATAAAATTAAAACATATAAAAGTCACTACAATGGGTGTAAAAATTTGGCAGATATTTTTAAAAAAAAAAAAATAAAATCATTTATACAAATAGGTAGTTGTGTTGAATATGGAAACACTAAATCTCCACAAAAAGAAAACTATATAATAGATGTTAAAAAAATTAAGTCTTCATACGGAAAAGCAAAACTGATGGCTACTAATTATTTATTAAAATTGAATAAAAAATTTAATTTTCCTTGCACAATTCTCAGATTATATTTGGTCTATGGATCTCATCAAGATAATAATAGACTAATTCCATATACAATAAATGAATGCCTAAATAATAATAAATTTAATTGTTCTTCAGGTAAACAATTTAGAGATTTTTTATATGTAGATGATTTTGTAAAAGCAATCTTTAAATGTTTAAATAATAAAAGAGCGATAGGTCAAATCATAAACGTTGGAAAAGGTAAACCGAAGAATGTAAAAAAAGTAATAATATTCATAAAAAAGAAGATAAATTTGGGAGAACCAATTTTTGGAAAAATCTCTTTTAGAAAAGATGAAACATTAAAACTTTATCCGAATACCCGAAAGTCAAAAAAAATATTAAATTGGAAACCTAATACTACATTTCAAAACGGTATTAATAAAGTTATTAAATATTTTAAAAACAATAATGTTTAATATTTACTTAATAGATATTTTATTATTTCTAATAAAACCCAAATGGTAGTCTTTTAAAGTATTTTCAATATTTTTTTTTGGTGTCCAACCTAATTTAACTAATTTTCTAACATTCGCAACTAGAAATGTTTTTTTGGCATTATCACTAATCATATATTTCTTTTTAAACATATTAGAAAAATATTTTATTATTTTTTTTAAAGGAATAGGTTTGCTAGAACCTAAATTATATATTCCTTTTGATTTTTTACGATATAATAGTTTTATTGCAGAAATTATATCACTAATATCAATAAAGTCTCTCACATGATTTACATTGTTTAAATTAATTAAATCATTGGATCTAAATTTTTTATAAATTGATGGAATAAAAAAACTCTTCTTTTGGTTAAAGCTTGTGTAGCTAAAAATTCTTATTATACAAGTTTCAGTTTTTATTTTTTTTTTTAAAAGATATTTTTCTGCCATCAATTTTGTTAAACCATATTTAGTTATTGGTTTTATAATGGATTTTTCAGAAATTTTACTCTTAGAAAATTTGTAAACATGGGATGTGGATGCAAATAAAAACCATTTTGTAGATTTGTTTTTCTCTACTTCATCAATTAATAATTTTGATCCATGATAATTAACTTTCAGTGACCTATCAAAATCTTTTGAAACTTCTTGAGTAGGAACTATTGCTGCAAAATGAAATAATGCCTCAAATTTTTTTCCCTTTAGCCATTTTTTAATATCTTTTTTCTTTGAGATATCTCCTTTAAAGCAATCAAATTTTACGTTAGAGAATTTTTTAATAAGTTGCTGGCCTAAAACGCCTTTAGATCCTGTAATACCAATAATTTTAAAGCTCATTAATCATCAATAAATTAGCACTGATGTAGTTTGCTAATTTAGAATTAATTTTTTTAGTATGAAGCCCAATAAAGAAACCCAGATCTTCTACTAATTGTGCATTTTTAAATTTTTCATTACCCTTATTTAGTTTATATAATTTTATAGCAGGTTGATTAACAAAATTTCCACTAATTATTGGTCTTGTTTCAATACCTTTTTTTTCAAGGTAATCTAAATATTTAAATTTTTTATTTAAATATTTTTTATTAATAAATATAGCTAATCCAAACCAACTTGGATTTATATTTTTTTCAACATTTAAGAAACTAATTTGATTGCAAAAATTTTTATGAGTATAAACTTTTTTTATAATTTCATTACGATTGAATTCTCTATTTGTCTTAAAAATATTTTTCCTTTTGAATTGATTTAATGCAATTGCAGCTTGAATTTCAGTTGGTCTAAGATTGTATCCAGAGTTTATAAATAAAAATCTAGGATCTAAATTTGGATATTTTTTTTTATACTTGCTTTGAATAGATTTGTCTCTTGTCCAACCATGAGATCTAAGAGATAGCAGAATTTCATAATCTTTTTTATTGTTACAAGTTATCATTCCTCCTTCACCAGATGTAATTTGATGAGAATAATAAAATGAGTACATTCCCGCTTCCCCAAAAGTTCCTAAAAATTTATTTTTAAATTTCGTTCCAAAAGACTCACATGTGTCTTCAATTATCATTAAATTATGATTATTTGCAATCTTTTTTAATTTAAACATATCAGCAGATAAACCTAAAACATGAACACAAAATATAGCCTTTGTTTTTTTTGTAATTTTTTTTTTTAATTTATCTAAGTCTAAATTTATATTTTTTAAATCAATATCCACAAAAATTGGTTTAAGCCCATGCTGAATTATTGGCCATAATGATGTTGACCAACAAACCACTGGCACTATAACTTCGTCACCTGGCATTAGTCTTATTTTTCTCATTGGATTAGTTATTAGAGACAAGGCAAGTAAATTTGCAGAAGATCCAGAATTAACCATTAAAGCATATTTGCTTCCAACATATTCAGCAAACTTTTTTTCAAATATCTTTGTCTTAATGGACATCGTGATTTGTTTGCTTTTAAGAATTTTTTGGCCTTCTTGAATATCTGAATTAGAGAAAGCATTAGAAAGTAGCGGATATTTCATGAATAATATTTATATATTAAAATATACTTTATATCTCAAGAATATATTTATTTCTCTAAATAAACTCAATATCAAAAAAACCATTCTCTTAAAATTTGATATATAAAGTACACACCAAAAGGAGTACTTAATTTTGACTCTCCATGAACTCTGGCGTTCTCTCTACTTGGAATTTCTTTAACTCTATATTTTTTTTTTATACTTTTAGCTAAAATATCAATTTCTATTCCAAAACCATTTTCTGTAGTTTTTAAATCAATAAAGTTTTTTTTCTTAATAGATTTTAAACTATAGAGAATATCAGAAAATTCAGTTTTGAATAATTTATTAAAAAGTAAAGTTAAAAAATCACATCCGGTAGATCTTATAAATCCCATAATTGTTAAATTTGCCGTTAGGTCAAAGCTACCACCTTTTTTTCTACTACAAATAATTAATTCATATTTTTCTGAAGTTATATCATTATATAATTTATCTATATCATTAGGATCATGTGAGCCATCTGCATCATAAAAAACTATGTAATCATACTTTGCAACAGATGTACCAACCCTTTGTGCATCTCCTTTACCTAAACCATTATCTAAAATATATTTGACATTGTTAAGCAAGCAAACATCATCCGTCCCATCTTTTGAATGACCATCTACAACTATTACGTCATCAGATTTTTGTTTTAAGATAGGTAAAATTGTCTTTAAATTCTCACATTCTTTTTTACTTGATACAATTATAGTTAAATTTTCATGCATTTTTTTACTTAATTTATTGAAAGTTTAAATATATGAATATTTCTAAAAGTACAGCTTTATTTAATAATTATAGAATCTGAAAATACCGAAAGACTTAAAAATTGAAAATGTTGGATGCAAAGACCATAAATACATTAATAAAATAAAAGTATAAAATAAAAATTTTCTATCTACAAATTTTTCAAAATTAAAAACATAGAAACATAAAGTGGTTAAAATTGGGAAACATAAATTTGCAATTCTACCTACATTGTTTATACTGCCATCTGGTCCGCCTAAAATTGGTTGCCCTATCATCATTAAACAAATAAAAAAAAGTATAATTACTGAAGAAATTGAAATATTTTTATTTATTTTACTAAATAAAATTATACCTAGTGGAGCAAATGGCATAATTCCAAGTGCTAAAAATTTCAAAAATTTTTCAAATTGACTAAAATCATAAAATATTAATCCATAAGCAAGCTTTATTGGAAATTTATTTTGGGAAATTTGTTGTCCAGTTTTAATAGTCAAAAATAATGAAAAAAAGAAAAGTAAAGACAAAAGTAAGAGAGTTTTTATTTTCTTATTTTTTAACAAAAAAATACTAGATCCAATAAATAATGCTATTGATGATTGTCTCAAATATATACTTGTAAATGTTACTAATATATTCATTAAATAGTTTTTACTTATAATTGTAAGAGAAAAAATTAAACCGTAACAAAAAAATAACATATCGTGAGCCTGAACTGGCTGAAATATGTGATATCTGACTAAATATGGATTTAAAAAAAGTATAGAAAAAAATAATATTGAAACTTTAAAACTTAAATTTAGTTTTTTTATTAGTAAATGTATTAAGAATATGTAAAAAAATACAAATAAAATTGTAAAAATCTGAAAAACTAAAAAAAAATCAATTTTAAAAAAGTAAGCTATAGATCCTACTATATATGAAATTAAAAATCTTTGAGCTACATGTTGAATAATTACTTCACTTTCTTGAGGTAGATAAGGAGCTGCTTTAGCTATTTCGCTATAACTTATTACATCCATCTGATTTGCTACATGAATTATGTCATATAGACTCAAATAATCAGTTGTGACTCCTAAAAAAATAAAACAAATTGCTACATAAAAATAGTAAATTTTTTTATCAGAATTGTTCATGATTATTAATAATTAAGGTGTATATATGAGAAAATATATGAAATCAAATTACTTAGTTAGTATTATAATGACTTGTTATAACGGTGAAACTTTTTTAGACAAAGCTGTAAACAGTATTTTAAACCAAACGTACTCTAATTGGGAATTAATTTTTTATAATAATAATTCAGATGATAAAAGTGAAAAGATAATAAAAAATTTTAAAGACAAACGAATTAAATATTTTAAATCAAAGAAATTAGTTAATTTAGGAACAATTAGAAAGTTGGCTTTAAATAAATGTAAGGGTGATTTTATAAGTTTCTTAGATGTTGATGATTATTGGTCAAAATTTAAATTACAAAAACAAATAAAAAAGTTTAAATCAAATAAAAAAATTGATGTTGTTTATTCGAATTATTTTAAAGTTGAGGATGGTAGAATTGAAAAACTTAAAAAACCATTATTTAAAGGCTATTGTCAAAATAAAATTATCCTAAGTTATTTTAAGGGTAATCCCTTAACAGCATGGTTAACACTAATGATTAAAAAATCTGCCATAGATAAATTGAAATACTCATTTGATGAAAAAACACATATTGCCTCAGATTTTGATTTAATAATTAGATTAAGTTTCTTTTGCAACTTTGACTTTATTAAAGATTACCTGAGTTATTATAGAATTCATTTGCACAATGAGTCTAAGAGCAAAAAAAATGAAATAAATGAATTAATTTATATTATTAATAAATATAAAAAAAATAAGATAATAACCTCTATATTTTTTAATAATAATTATGCATATAGGTTATATTTAAAATATTTTTTATTGAATAAGTTTAGATTAAATAAGATTAAAAATTTTGAAATGATTAAAAAAGTAAATATTAGTTTGCTTTATTTATTTACTAAATTAGTTCCAAAAAAGGTATTAAGTATTTTTATTAAATAATGACTTTAAGTATACATCCATTATTATCAATATTGGGTTCATTGTTAATAATTAATGGTATTTATAATTTGGCCAAGATCATGTCAAAATCTAAATATCTAATTTTTTTAGAAAATTATGCTATTGGTGGAAGGTTAATATCATTTTTTTTAATTACTAATTTTTTATCAATACTATTATATAATTTTTTTTTATTATTTGGCATAAATGAGTTTTATTTAAAAATATTAGCAGCTTTATTGATATTAATTGGTTTTTACAAACCTGATAACATTCAAGAAATACTAAAAAAATATGTTTTAATAAATACTAAAACTAAATTGATATTATTTTTAATTGTTTTAGGATATTTTTTTATATCATTATTGCCTATAACAGACCCTGACTCTTTAGATTATCATCTAACATTTTCATTTTTATCCTTAATAAATAAATCTTTTTTTATTCAAAAAGAATGGTTCACTAGCCAACTAGCTGGAGCGGGTGAAGCGTTAATAATATTTGGATTATCAATTGATGCTTATAAATTATCGTCTATTTTACAATTTTTAGGATTGTTTTCAATTATCATTGCTGTCTTAAAGCTCAAAAAAAATAATGTTTATTTTGATTTAAACAATAAAATTTTAATTTCTTTGATGATTTTGTGTATACCTTGCTTTTTATTTTTAACATTCACCGCGAAACCACAACTATTTCCAATAGGAACAAACTTTATTGCATTTTTAATAACATTTTTTATTTTACCATTTGAAAAGAACGATAAAAAATTTATTATTCTTTTTAGTATTATAAGTTTTTTGTGTATCAGCTCTACTCAATTTAAATTTTCATTCTTTCTTTCTTCAGGAATAATTTTATTATTTTCTTTTTTTGAACTTTTAAAGAGAAACCTTTTATTTAAAGGTTTTTTAATAAGTATATTATTTTCTTTTTTGATAATATTTCCAAGAGAATTTTTTGACTATCAATATTTAAGTCAAGATATATTAAGAAATATTTTTTCACCAGCAACTGATGAGTTTGCCGCAAAAAACTTTATCACATCTTTAAAGCATGGGACTGGAAATTCTAGATATTTACCATATTGGATTTTTTTACCATTTAATCAATATGGTTTTTCAATGAGTGTCTTAACAGATATTATTGGATTAAGTGTCCTATTTTTTTTAGTAAATTTTAAGTTTAAACTAGTAAGTAAGATAGTATATGCATCTTTAATATTTTTTATTTTTGCATTAATATTTGGTCAACCAACAGGAAGATTTTTTATAGAACCATTTTTATGGCTTTCTGTAGGCTCTGTTTATTATCTAAGTTTTAAAAAAGATATATTATTTAAATTAGGTAAAAAATTATTAATTGTTAATTCATTGGTAATATTAGCTTCTATACTATTTACAATTGTAACTTATATACCTGGGGTTTTTTCAATTAAAAATTATGAAAATATTTTATTAAAATATGCAGATGGGTATAGTTTATACGATTGGGCAAACAAAAAGTTACCTGATAATTCTACAATATTATCAACACACAGATCTTATTTATTTTCTAAAAATCCATTTATAAGTTATAATTTTAGACTTTACGTTAGCACACAAGAAGAGCTTGATTATTATAAGAAGTTTGTAATCAAAAAAAAACCAACTCATTTTTTGTACAGTGAAATTGATCACAATAATACGTTGGATGTTTTTAAAAATTGTAGAGGTAAGTTAATTTTAAAAGAAAAAAATATATACCAGGCAATCGCAAGAAATCCTTTTAATAATAGCAAAAATAAGCATGATGGTTATATATATGAGGTCGATTTGAATAAAATAAAAAAATGCAAAATAAGTAAATGAAAAAAAAATTATATATTCAATATGAAAATAATTTTTTTGATAAAATTATAAATAAAAAAAGAATTGAAATGGTCAATTTAATAAAAAAAAATATTGATATTTCACAAATTAATGATTTGCTTGATATTGGTACTACGGAAGATATAACTGCCAAAAGTTCAAATATTTTTTGCAAATTACTAGACAATATTAAAATTCATAAATCTATATCTAATCAAAAGATTACAAATAAACGATTTAATTCAAGTATTGAAAAGTCCATAACTTCTGATTTTAATGAAGATTTGATAAAAAGTTTTAAATCAGATTTGGTAATATCAAGTGCAACTATTGAACACGTCGGTGATTTTGAAAATCAAGTAATTAAAGTTAAAAATATGATTTCTCTATCAAAAAAATATATTGTTTTATCAACACCAAATAAATTTTATCCAATTGAATTTCATACTAAGTTACCATTTGTACATTGGCTGCCAAAAAAAATCTTCAGGAAAATTTTAATATTTTTAAAAATGAATTATTTTGCAGATCAAAACAATTTAAATCTCTTAAGTAAAAAAGAGTTAACTACAATTTTAGATTTATTTTCTGATAAAATAAATTACAAAATATATAATATAAGATTTTTGGGATTAATCTCAAATTTTTTTGTTATATGTAAGCTAAAAAATAATTTTTAAAATTAGATGGTTATATTAGGATTAAATATAAATCATGCAGATACATCAGCATGCATAGTAATCAATGGAAAAATTGAATTTGCAATTGAAGAGGAGCGTTTCACAAGAATAAAACATTATAGTAAATTTCCTATAAATTCGATAACAGCATGTTTAAACTATAGTAAATTATCAGTGAAAAATATTGATTATATCTGCGTAAATTACAATCCAAAAGCAAACCTAACTGCGAAGTTATTGTATTTAACAAAAAATTTTTTTACAATTCATGGATTTAAAAAATTAATAAATTTTAGAAAAAAGTTATTCTTAGATACAGACTTATCAAATTTTTTAAGAGAAAATAAATTTAGTGGAAAATTTATTAATATAGAACATCATCTATCCCATATTGCATCATCATATTTAATTTCAGGTTTTGATAATGCGATTGGTTTATCAATAGATGGCTTTGGTGACTTTACAAGTACTGCAAGTTTTATATGTAATAAAAATAAAATTAAAAATATAAGAAGAGTAATTTTTCCTCACTCATTGGGAATACTTTATCAGTCTATAACTCAGTTTCTAGGTTTTAAAAACTATGGGGATGAGTATAAAGTAATGGGCTTAGCTTCTTATGGTAAACCCACATTTAAAAATGAATTTTCGAAGTTAATTTCTTTCGATAAAGAGAATTATTTTAAACTTAACTTAAAATATTTTTCACATCATAATAATCCAAATTTTTCTTATAAGTTTAAAGACGGAATTCCGTATTTTGAAAATTTGTATAACGAAAATTTTTATAACCTTTTTGGAGATGTTTTTAGATCAAACGTTATAAAACAAGAGCATAAAAATTTAGCTAGTACTCTGCAATATGTTTTTGAGGATATTGTTTTAAAAATTCTAAATGATTTATACGATCAGTATAAAATTGATAATTTGTGTTTAGCAGGTGGCTGTGCATTAAATTCGAAGTTTAATGGAACAATTTTAAAAAAAACCAAATATAAAAAAATTTTTATACAGCCAAATGCAAGTGATGGAGGCGGTTCTCTGGGTGCAGCTATTTATTATGCTTCACAAAAAGATAATAAATTTAAAAATTTAGAATTCAATGATGCCTATCTCGGAACAAGTTATTCTAATAATTATATCAAGGAAAACATAATTGATAAAAAAATGAAAACTTCAAAATTTAATTATAAATATCTAATTAATGAAGATTTAAATAACTTTATTTCAAACAAATTAAATAATTCTGAGATCATAGGTTGGTTTAAAGGAAAATGTGAATGGGGACCTAGAGCTTTGGGAAATAGATCTATAATTGCAGATCCTAGAAACTCTAAAATAAAAGAAATTATAAATGCAAAAATTAAAAGGAGAGAAAGTTTTAGACCTTTTGCTCCATCCGTATTAGAGGAAAGAGCTGCAGATTTTTTTGACATAGATTATTTTTCTCCACATATGTTATATGTGGTAGAAGCTAAAGATAATATAAAAAATGAGTTACCAGCAATTGTGCATGTTGATAATACATGTAGGGTACAAACTGTTAATGAGAAATTTAATGAAGATTATTATAAACTTATAAAATCATTTGAAAAATTAACTGGATGCCCAGTTATTTTAAATACCTCATTCAATGAAAACGAGCCAATTGTACAAACTCCTGAAGAAGCTTTCTCTTGTTTTGAAAGAACCAAGATGGATTGTTTGGTTTTAGAAAATTGGGTTATTTATAGATCATGAATATTTATCATTTAGTTGATGAAATAACAGAAAAAAATCAAAGTATAGTCTCGATTATTAAACAAATTTCAAATTATAAAATATGGGAATATTTTAAAGTAGTTTCTCAAAAGAGAAGCGATACTAACAATCAAAATTTAACAAATGTTCTATATCTTAAAAGTTTTATAAAAGATTATATTATTTATTTTTCGACACTACGGAAGATAATAAGGAATAAACCTGATACAATAGTACATATACATGGACTTTGGAGACCTATTTATTTTTTTTCATTATTATTTTGTAAATTAAATAAAGTTCCTTTTTTGATCCAACCTCATGGAATGTTATTAGAGGATGCATTAAAGAGTAATACTTATATAAATTACTTGTTTAAAATAATTACTTTAAAAATTTATAATATTTTTCTTAAAGACGTCTTTTTTTTAGCAGTTACTAAAGAAGAAACTGAATCTATTAAACGGCATTTTAATAAGCCGCAAATTAGAGTTATTGAGAATCCATTTCAATTTGATCGAAAAAACAAACCTTATATTAAAAAAAATTTTATTTACTTTGGTCGAATTAATCCAATAAAAAATATACATTTAATAATTAAAGCATTTATTGAGACAAAACCATCTAGGGATTGGACTTTGGAACTCTATGGTATTCAAGATGATAAGAAATATTTTCAATATTTAGAGAATATTATAAATAAATCAAATTTTTCAAATCAAATAATATTTAAAGAACCTGTCTTTGGTAATCATAAATATAAAATTATTACATCTGCATGGTGTAATGTATTAATTTCTAAATCTGAAATTTTAAGTTTATCAGTTTTAGAGTCTCTAAGTGTTGGCACTCCAAGTATTGTAAACAGAGACATATATTTTCCAAGTTGGATCAAAAAAACCATTTATTTGTCAGAAAATAAAATATCTAATTTAAAAAATTCTTTCATTTCAATAATGAATATTGAACCCAAAAAAAGAATATCTATGAGAAAGAAAATTATTAAAAATTTTGATAACAATTACTCAATAGCAAAAATTAAAACTAATTACATAAATTATTTAAGATCTATTACAAAAAATTTAAATTTTAAAAAGGTACAATCACAACCACAAAAATTGGCGAAAATAGCTCAAATAACAATCGCGAACTCTTTAAACCTATTTTTGCTACCATTTATGGTAATATTATATACTTTTAATGGTCGACCAGAAATATCAGCTGATATCAGTATTATAAGTGGATCAATATTAATTTTATGTCAGGTATTTTCTGCTAATGCAAGAGTTATATTGATTTCAAATTTTAATGAAAAAATATTTAAAGAATTTATGGGTTTTAGAATTTTTTTATCTCTATTATTTTTTTTTATTTTTTATTTAACAAGTTATTATTTTCCTATTCTTACAAATTATAATAATGACATATTAGTTTTAATTATACTATTATCCTGGCTCAATGAGTTAAATTTAATTTATCTAGAAACCAAAAAATTATTTAAATCATTAATTTTGTACATGATTTTTATGTTTATAATTTATTTGACAATTTTTTATTCCATATATTTAGAAGATGAAACTTTAATAAGAAATATTTTGAAGTTTATTACAATTTTTTATGTCATGTTCTTAATTTATTATTTTAATTTCAAAGAAAAAATGATAAAAAAATTTCAACTTTTGAAGATTTTTGAAAACTTTAAAAGATTAGCATTACTATCATCTATAAGTAATATTATTGCTGTTCTTATTTGGAGATATTCTATTTACTTTACTTATGATAAAAAATTTGCAGGAATAATGATCGCTGCATTTTCAGTTGCTTCTTTTCCTGGCACATTAGTAAATAATATAGTTGGTCCATCATTTGTAAAATTAAATTTAGGTAAAGCTTCTATAAATAATTTAAAATATTTATTATATTTTGCATTTTTAATATTAACAGCTGTACTCATCTTGGATATTGGCCAAAAAAACTTATTTTATAAATTAGTAAATATATCTTTAATTGGAACAATAGTTTTAACATTTTCTATCTATTTAAAAAATTTAATAATGGTTAACAACACTTTGCATCAAAGAGTATTTAAAATAGATATAATTTACAGTTTTTGTATTTTTCCACTAATACTAATTTTAAATTATATTGACGGTTATTCTTTAGCAAGTTATGCCTATTTAGCTTCTGGTTTAATTAGTTTTTTATTTTATTCTACATTATATAAAAAATATGAAAAAAATATTTAGATTATTTAATATTTTTTTGATTGTGTTTAGTGCAACATTTACTTTATTAGCATTTCAAAAACATGAAGGAAATATTTTTATTTATTTATTTTTTAGCATTCTTATTAATAGCCTTTTAATTTATACAATTAATACCAAAAGACTTTTTTTTGAAATTTATTTTGCTTTATTTATTTGGCTGGGCTTTTGGTTCAAATATACTTTTTCATTAGTTTTTTTGAATGGAATAATCTATGATTCTGGGCCAATTAGTAATAGTGCAAATATTGATGAAGCTATATTTGCATCTATAATTGCTATATCTGCAGTATTTATTAGTTTTATTTTGAGAAATGTTTTTTTTAAAGAAAAATTATATAAAATAAATAGCAAATCTTATTTTGAAGAAAAATATTTAAGAAATAGAAAAATAATAATTTCTTTATTTATTTTATTATTTTGTTTAATTACTATTTTTAATTTTAACTTTAGCATTTATCAAAAAGGCTTTATTTTTAAACATGAAATCCCTTTATTTATTGTAAATTTAACAAAATGGATGTTATTATTTGGTTTTTCAACTTTGTCTTGTTTTTTTATCTATACGGAAATTTTAAGACTTAAAAAAATCTCTTTATCGTTAATTATAGTGGCTTTTTTTGAAATATTTCTATCTTATTCTTCTATGTTAAGTAGAGCACTAATAATGAATTTATCTGCTTTAACATTTTCAATTTCTAAATATTTAGTTTTGATAAAAAACAAAAATTATTTTTTCTCAATCATTTTAATTTTGATAACATCTATGTTTTTGATTAATAATTATTTTTCAAACCATATCAGAATTAATTTTGCAAATGAAATTGGATTTGAATTAAAAAATGAAGAATTTATTAAAGATAGTTTAATTAACAATGATAATTTAAAAGATAATAATACATTACAGTATAAAGTATCTAACGATCCTAAAGTTCAACCTGACCCAGTCAATATGAGTGCTTTTATAATAATAAATAGGTGGACTGGGATAGACTCAATGATTGCTGTGACAAGTTATAAAAATTTGAGTTTTGATTTACTTTTCAAATCTTTTAAAGAAAAAAAAATTATTAATGAAAAAACATTTTACGAGACCACTTTTAATGTAGATTATGATGGAGGTAAAGAAGTGATGCAAGGCAAAAAAAGAATTTTAAAAGGTAATACCTTACCTGGAATAATTTCATTTTTATTTTATACTGGAAATTATTATTTTCTTTTTATAGCTATTTTTATTTTAACTTTTTTGCTGTGCATTTTTGAGATTTTTTGTAAAAAAATTACAAATAATAATATGATTTATGCTTCTTTTATATCGTTTATGATTAGCTTTAGGTTGTTTAATTTTGGATACGCACCGAATGCAACTTATTTATTTATGATATCCATTTTTTTTTCAGTATCATTAATATTCTTATTATCTAGATTTAATTTTTTCTTCTTAAATAAAAATAATAATATCCAATAATATATAAAAAAATATTTATTAAGAGAATTAATATTAGAATTTTTTCATCATTATAAAAATTTATACTCAGATACATTCCTAAGAACATAAATAAATTTAAGACAATGCCTGTTAAAGAATTAGTAAAAGTTGAATTTTTTTTATTTGAAATTTTTTCTTGAATTAAAATGTGTAAATGAGTTCTGTCTGCTAATTGTATTTTTTTATTAGCAACTAATCTTCGAATAATAGTAAACAAATTCTCAAAAGCTGGATACCAAAGTAAATTTAAAGCTAATAGTGGAGATATATTATTATTTAAATTGATAAAATTAATTATGTAGATAGACATAAACGTTGAAATTACATAAGTGCCATTATCCCCTAAAAAAGACTTTTGAAATATATTTGCTATATAAAATATTGTAAAAATTAAAATAAGAATTTCTAAATTTGGAAAGTTTTCAGGTAATGCTTGCTTAGTGAGTAGGATTGATAATGTTGCGACTAAATAATAACCAATTACGTTACAGTTAACTCCATCACAAAAGTTGGAGCCGTTAATGATTATTGTTATACATAGTGATGTAAAAATTAGGTTAAATAAATAATTATTAATAAAAAAATCTAAAAAAAAGATTCCAGTTCTATCTATCTTAAGGCTTAAAAATAGAATAAAAAACATTACAGTTATAAATTGTAATAACAATCTTAATTTAGGACTAAAATTTCTCTTTAGATCCGAAAAAACTCCAAGTACCAATATTGATAAAAGAAACGTACTAATTAAAATTGAGTTTTTATTGAATTCTATTAAGTTAAGAAATACCACTAATGCCAAAAATAAGTATATCCCACCACTTAATGGTGTATTTTTGTTATACAAAGATTTGTGGCTTTGACCATGAGGCGCATCAATTAAAATCAAATATTTGCTTTGAAAATATATTAAAGCAATTAAAAGAACAGATAAGGAAATAACAAAAATAAACATATTTGATATATGGCAATTAAAAAAAATTCATATCATAATTTATTATTATTTGCATCAATACTACTGATCATTATACCTGCTGGATTAATTTCTGGACCATTTTTACCAGATCTATTTATAGTAATAATTTCAATTATTTTTCTATATATTTCTATCTCCAATAGAGAATTTGTTTTATTCAAATCATTGTTTTTTAAATTATTCTTGATATTTTATTTTTATTTATTGATTGGGTCAATTTTTTCTGAATATTTTTATGAATCAATAAAACCATCAATCACATATATTAGATTTGGTTTATTTTCATTAGCTATAATTTTTATATTAAAAAAGAAAGAAAATTCTAAGTTTTTTTTTTATATAGGCTTGAGCATTACAATTGGCGTACTTTTATTTGATGGATATTTTCAGTTTATTTTTGGCAAAAACATATTCGGATATGAAGCGAATAGACCAGATCGCTTAAGCAGTCTATTTTTTGATGAATTAATATTGGGCTCTTATCTGGGAAAAATACTTCCAGTTTTCTGCACTTTTTGTCTACTTAGTAGACAGCACATAAATAAATATTATGTAATGATTTTTATTTTATTAATTTATGTTTTAGTATTCTTATCAGGTGAGAGATCAGCATTTTTAACTACAACACTATACATTGTTATGATTTCACCTTTTTTTATAGATATAAAAAAAGGTATTATTTTTTCTATTTTAGTAGTTTTAATATTTGCAGGATTAATTTCTTCAAATAAAAATATTAAAAGTAGATACTTTGATCAAATGGTTGCTCATACAATTCCCAATCTAACCAATAATGGTACTAATCAATTTTTACCAGAACATATGGGTTTGTTTAAAAGTGCAATAATTATATTTAAACAAAATATTTTTTTGGGAGGAGGACTTAAAACTTTTAGAATTTATTGTAAGAGTTTAGATAATAAAATATTAGATAATTCAATTAGTACAGACCCAAATAAAATAAGATTTGCAGATGTTATCAATCAAAATGATTGTAAGATTTATAAAAAAAATAAAAATTGTTCAACCCACCCTCATAATTATTATCTTCAATTATTATCTGAAACTGGTTTAATCGGTTTTATATTTATATTTGTAGTATTCTTAAAGTTAATCTTAAATTATTTTAGACAAATTTTTTTCTTGTTAAAAGATAAAAGTAAAATTAATAAAAGTAATGTCTTGATATTATCAGGTTTAATAGCTTTTATTTGGCCAATAATTACGACAGGTAGTTTTTTTAATAATTGGATATGTTCAATTTTATTTCTACAAGTTGGGGTTTACCTATATACATTAAAAAATGAAACAAAGAATTAATTTAGATAACATATATATTATAATATTTTCATCTTTTTTTTTCTTGTGGGGTTTAGATCTAGAAAGTATTAAACTTTTTTCTTTTTTTAATCTTGATTATCAATCTTATAATTTTTTAGCAAATTCTAAAATTAGTTATTTAGTCATATTTTTAATTATTCCTATATTTTATAATTTAATAAGAAATAATTTTTTTTCATTTAAAGAAATATTTAATAATCAAAAAAACATTATTTTTTTTGTTTTGTTTATATTTGCGCATTTTTTTATTGTCAAAATTTATTACCAAGAATTAATTAATAAATCTGAAATAGCAAATTTGTTTTATCTATTATTATTGTCAATAATTTATTGCCATTATCGAAACTTTATTAAAATTAATTTCAAAAAAATTATTTTTTTTTATTTAATTATCTTTGTCTCAGTTTCTATTTTTAAAGGAGTGGAAACTTATAATGTGGGACAGTGTAATAGTGATTTATTTTTGATAGATATTTTAAAAAAATATTTAAATATAAGTCTGACTAACAGCATTTATAAAGAAAACTCCCATTTAGCTATGATGTCAATAGCAGTTTTTTTTGCATCTATTTATATTTTATTACAAAAAGAAAAAGAAAATATTTTATTTTTATTTTTATTTTTAATAGGAACAATTACTGTATTAAATAATTTATCAACAACATATTTTGTTGCATACTTTTTTTCACAAATAACTTTGTTGTTTTTTTTTATTAAAAAAATTAATTTAAAATTTTGGATTATTAGCCTTATATTTTTATTAATAAATTCGTACCTTTTTTTTTCGGATAAAAATTGCATTACTAAAATTACAGATTTTGAAGTTAACTCTGTTGTAAAAAATAATCTTGAAAAAAAGAGTGTTAATTTAACTACTTTAATTTATCAAAGGTCAATTATAGTTTCAAAAAAAACACTGCTGAGTCACTCATTAGGATGGGGCATAGATGGTATGGATAATGCAACTAATCATCTTCAAGTTGATTATAAATCCTGCAAAAAAGAACTTGATGATCCATTAAGTTGGGAAGATTGTAAAGGTGATTATTCTAAACATATTTATTGGCCTTTATTTTCTATGAATATTAAAGATGGATTATCAAATGCTTTTAAGATGATTACAGAGTTTGGAATTTTTTCATTTTTTATTATTTTTATATTTGTTAGATACTTGACTAATATAAAAAAAATAAGTTCCTACGATTTATTTATTATTTGTTTATTTATTACATTATGTATTAGAGGTGCTGGCTATTTTAATGGTGGATTTATATTTTGCTTATTAGAATTTTTCTTTTTACAAAACAAATATAAAAAACTGAAAAAAATATAGAATTAATTTAATAATTTATTTTTTATGAGTTTAGCAATTTCTATTTTAGAATTAAATCTTTTTGAGTTATGAAATGCATTTATTGAAAAAAATTTGTAATTTTTTTTTATTTTTTCAATATATTTAATTAACTGTGAATTATTCTTATATTTTTTTATTATTACTCCATCATAATTATTTGTTACAATTTCATTAATTCCTCCCTTTGTAAGATATACCAAAGTAGGTATTCCATAACATTTAGCCTCTAAAACACTAAACGGGCAATTTTCAATTGGGCTACTAATTAACAACAAATCAATTTTGTTATAAATTTTTTTTGGAACTTTTTTATAAAAAAAATTCACATATTTCTTTTGAAAAGAATCTAAAAAAAGTTTTTCATTACTAAATATATTAAAAATATACTTATC
>MDSV01064080.1_pt1 | contig 18269 bp, 16 predicted proteins | sample 810851 | NCBI WGS metagenome assembly MDSV01 (sample SAMN05326640, study PRJNA326480) | marine metagenome | isolation source: seawater | place: Atlantic Ocean: North East | collected 2012 | reverse complement strand
ATTAGGAAGAAAAAAAATTGAAAAATTAATAAAAAGTATAGGTCTTTTTAGAGTTAAAGCTAAGAGTATATTTTTTTTATCTAAACAATTAATAGAAAAACATAACGGAAAAGTTCCAAAAACTTTTATCGAGTTAGAGGCACTTCCTGGAGTAGGTCATAAAACTGCGAGCGTAGTAATGTCTCAGGGCTTTGGTTATCCAGCATTTCCTGTTGATACTCATATTCATAGATTGGCACAAAGGTGGGGCCTAACAAATGGTAAAAATGTGAATCAAACTGAAAAAGATTTAAAAAAATTATTTCCAAAAAAATTTTGGAATAAGCTACATCTTCAAATAATCTATTATGGAAGAGAATATTGCCAGGCAAGAAATTGTTATGGTTTGACTTGTAAAATTTGTACGACTTGTTATCCTGCCAGAAAAAATTTAATTAAAACTAAAAAGGCTTAACATGAAAATTTTAGGAATAGGAAACGCAATTGTTGACGTAATTTGTAAAGTAGAAGATAAATTTTTAGCAGATAATGGATTAACGAAAAGTACTATGAAATTAATTTTTGATGAAAGTGAATTTAAAAAATTAATATCTAATCTTAAAATTGAAAAAACTGTTTCAGGAGGTTCGGTAGCTAATTCGATAGTGGGTTTATCCCAACTTGGAAATAAAGTAGGTTTTATTGGTAAGGTTTGTGATGATGATCTTGGAAGTAAGTATGAAGTAGGACTTAAAAAAGAAAATGTTGAGTATTTTTACTCAAAAAAAAAGGAAGAATTACCTACAGGAACTTGTTTAATTTTAATAACACCTGACTCAGAAAGAACTATGTGTACATTTCTCGGTACTGCAGGAAAAATTAATGAAAATGATATTGATATTAATGCAGTCAAAAATAGTGAAATTACATTTCTAGAAGGCTATTTGTGGGATGAAGGTGACCCAAAAAAAGCATTTGATAAGGCAATAAATAGTGCAAATAAAGTTGCAATGTCATTATCTGACCAATTTTGTGTAGATAGACATAAACCACATTTTTTAGAATTGGTTAAAAATAAATTAGATATTACTTTTGCTAATGAACAAGAAATTACTTCTCTAATTGAAGCAAAAACTTTTAATGATGTGGTGACCTTTGCAAAACAAATTAATAAATTAATTGTTGTTACACGTGGTGAAAATGGAGCAACGGCAATTCATGGAGGCGAAGTATCTGAATGTGATGTAATAAAGAATTTAAAAATAGTTGATCTAACTGGAGCTGGAGACCTTTTTGCTGCTGGATTTTTACATGGGCATGTAAATAATTTATCTTTGAAACAAAGTTTAGAAAAAGGAACAAATATGTCAGCTAAAGTAATCCAACAGATTGGTGCAAGACTTTAATAATAAAATTACTTCTTTTTCCTATTAAAACTTCCTTTTCCTTTTTTAGGTTTAATAATTCTTTTTCTATATTTTGGAGAAAATAAGTCCTTAGCAATAAAATTTCGCGTTTTTTTTTTCAAATATAATATCCTTTGTTATTATTTTTAATAAAATTACTGTCACCAAATTTATTTAAAATCTTTTTTCTAAGTCGATGAATATGAGTTTCTACAGTATGAGTTTCACTCTCATCTGAATAATTCCATACTTTTTTCAATAATATTTTTTTATTTACTGGCTCATTATTTTCTGAAAATAAAACAAGAAAATTTATTTCCTTTTCAGAAAGTTTCAAAGACTTTTCATGATTTTTAATCTTACGCTCATTTTTATCAATAATATAATTATTAAGCTTTATTAAAGAATTTTTCTTATACTCAACTTTAGCTATAAGAGAAATAATTTTTTTTTCAAAATCAAAAATTGTAAATGGTTTATTTAAATATTCATTAAAATCATTGTAATTATAATTTTGGTCATAATTTTTATTTACAATAAATAGAAATGGCACACCATTAGCTTTAATATTATTAACAAGATTTTGATTATCATCACTAACAAAAAATATTACTATTTTTTTTTCTTTTTTAATATTAGCTAAACATGAATTTAAATCTTGATAATATTCAACTTTAAATTTAGAAAATAACTTTGTTTCCTTAGTAATTTCAAAAAAGATTTTACTGCCAAAAATTGATATAGTGAAATCGTACATAATTAAAAAGTTTATGAATATTATTATTAAAAATAAATTTTTACTATATAGAGGTTATAAGTTAAAGTGTAGTATTGGTAAATTAGGTTTATCTAATACAAAAAATGAAGGTGATTTAACCACTCCAAAGGGTTTATTTAAAATTGGGTGTCTTTACTACAGAAAAGATAGAAATAAATCATTAAATTGTAAAATTAAAAAAAAGGTAATTAAAAAAAATATGGGTTGGTGTGATGATACAAAAAGTAAAAAGTATAACAAAGAAGTCAAATTACCATTTAATTTTAAAACAGAAAAACTTTTTAGAAATGATAGTATCTATGATATTTTAATAAATATTAAATATAATCAAAATCCCGTTCGAAAAAGAAAAGGTAGTGCAATTTTTTTGCATTTAGCTAATAAAAATTATTCACCTACAAAAGGTTGTATAGCAATTATAAAAAAAGATTTTTTGAAAATACTTCCTTTAATTACAAATAAAACAAAAATATTAATTAGCTAAATTTCTTTCCCCAAATATTGCTGTTCCTAGTCTTAAAAACGTAGAATTATTAACAACAGCTTTTTCATAATCTGAACTCATTCCAATGCTGAGATCAGGTAATTTCATCTCATTACATTTTTCCTTAATTATTTTAAAATATTTATTAGGATCTTCATCAATAGGAGGTAATGTCATTAGACCAATTATATTTAAAGACAATTCCTTTGTGCAGTAAAGATAAAATTTGTCTAAATCATTTAATAAAATTCCAGATTTTTGACTTTCCTCTGCAAGATTAACTTGTATGAAAATTTTTACTTCTTTATTTAATTCTTTTTGATATTGACTGATTTTATTAGCTAGTTTTGCATTATCCAAGGAATGGATATAGTCAAATAACTTAACAGCTTTTTTAGCTTTGTTAGTCTGAAGCTTTCCCAGCATATGAAGTTTTAGTTCTTGGTTCTTAATCTTTATATTAGTCCATTTTTCCTCAGCTTCCTGAATTTTATTCTCGCCAAAATGAAGATGTCCATGCTCAATTAAAGGTAAAATTTTACTCAATTCAAAAGTTTTTGAAACTGCAATAATTTTAGGTTGAGTTTTAAGTTGTTTTATATCAATAATTTCTTTAATTTTATTTTGAATTAAATTTAATCTTTGCACAAATAAATGCATAAATTTTTACCATCAATGTTTATTTTTTTAGACAAATATAATAGTCGAGTTTTTAAAAATAATAGCACAAATATAGGAATAATTTATAGAAATTATAATAGTAAAAAAAGAGAAATTGAATTAATAAAAATTGCCAAAGCATGTAAAAGAGCAAATTTTAAGCTTTACGTATCTAATAATATAAAATTAGCTTTAAAAGTAAAATCTGAAGGGATTTACATACCATCATTTAATAAGAAAAAAATATATAACAATTTTGAAAATAAAAAACTTGTAGTTTTAGGATCAGCTCATAACCAAAAAGAAATTATAGAAAAGATAAAACAAAACTGCGATGCAATTTTTCTTTCTCCCATTTTTCATGTAAAAAAAAGAACTAAATATCTCGGCGTATGTAAATTCAATTTATTATCGCTTATTTCTAAAATTAAATTACTTGCATTAGGTGGAATTGACGAAAAAAATATAAATAAACTTAAGATATTAAATATTAAAGGTTTTGGAGCTATTAGTCTGTTCAAAAAAAAACCGGCCTTTAAAAGGCCGGTTTTATAAAGAATTAATTCTTTTAAATATTTAACTAATTAAAACGCTAGTGACAATCCAATTACGTTAACGTCGTAATCTTGCGATGCATCAGTTGAATACATAGCATTTGAAACGTCTGTTCTAGCAATCTTTATAGTAGCTCCACCCATTGTGTATGCTGCTTGTAAAGATGATGTTTCAGTAGTTGGATTAGTTGCAACTTGAGCTGTGTTTTTCTGTGACTCATGCTGTGCATAAGAAATAGACAAGTTATCATTTACTACAAAAGATATACCAAATGCATCGTTGTCATAATTTTCAACGGCTGCAAGACCTAGTCCATCTTTAGAGATTTGATAACCAACTGTTACCATACCTACAGTTGCGCTTAGACCTGCTACATGCTGTTTTCTGTCCGTAAGAGTATCTCCATTTTTATTAATTTTAGAGTACCCTACGAAAGCATCTACAGAGCCCATATTCTGCTCAACTACGATATCATAACCATTTCCAACTTGGCCAATACCATCACCACCGATTGCTTTGTCGTTAACATTTCCAGCTGCTCTTGGCGCGTAAGAAACATAAAGCGCTGTACCTTCTGGTAAAACATCAGAAGATATTGCTACTTCCATATCCATACCTGCACCAACACCTGTTGCTGTTACTATTCCAGATCCAGCACCTGCGTCATAAGATTCTTCCCAAGCAGTTGGCATTTTATCGTCTAAACGATCTAAACCAGTTCCACCGCCTTGGTCGAAAGTTACTTTACCAAGACCTGCTACGTCTACATAAATATCTGCAGATGAGTAAGCATTTTGGTCATCATGGTAAATGTTTATTCCTACTGCTGAACCATTGTCCAACTCTCCAGAACCAGCAAACGCTAATGCAGTTCCCATACCTAAAGGCTGTCCAGTTACGGCATTGCTTTTAGAAGTATAAGTAACATTTGCGCTACCTGATACAGAGATCTCGCCCGCTTGAGCAGAGACAGCAGCTAGAGATCCACATAATGCAGATGCTCCAATTACTTTTAATTTATTCATAATTATCTCCTTTATTAATAATTTATTCATATGAATGGTGTATAAGTACCATTCCTAGGACCCTAAACCTCATAAAAAACAGGCTTAATTGCTTATTTTTGTAATTTGTTGCTAATATACAACACTTTCCCTATTTGCTAGAGTAAAAATCTTACTTTACCGTATATTTGCTTGGTTTTTGACAGTGGTTTATAAGTAATTACAAATCGATATTAATTAATATAATAATTTTAATAGAATGAATTTATTCTGCAAATATCAAAAAAAAAATTATTTTTTCACAATTCTATTCCTTTCTCTTTTTGTGTTTAATTCTTGTGGAATTTATAAAAAAACTGAGAATGTGCCAGCGCGTGCACAAGATAGAGTTAAAAAAAATCTAGAAGAAGGAAAAGGTTTAACTTTATTTGGGGGAAAAAAAAGTGGTGGCACATTTCAATTCGCAAGTGCAAACCCCATGTGGAGAGCTACTTTAGAGATTTTGGATTTTTTACCTTTATCAAATGTTGATTATTCTGGCGGTATAGTTGCTACTGAATGGTATAATGAGGGTACTTCTGTTAATGAGTCTATTAAAATTACCGTAAGATTTTTGTCTAATGAAGTAAGATCAGATGCGCTGAAAATTATCGTACATAAAAAAAAATGTAGCACTGATCAAAGTTGTTCTGTGAAGAAAATTTCTTCTGTTTTAGAAAATGAATTAAGACTTGAAATATTAAAAAAAGCTGCAACTTTAGATGAAAACTATAAAAAAAATATTAAAGATCAAAACGCTGAAAGACCAGATAATAACGATTAAAAGTATTTACTTTTTTAATATATGAAATTTTAGTTTTTTAAGTCGATGGATAGATACAACATAAATCAAGTAGAAAAAAAATGGCAAAATTTTTGGCTTAAAAATAAAACTAATTCAACAAAGATTGATAAAAATAAAAAAAAATTTTATTGTTTAGAAATGTTTCCGTACCCATCTGGTAAAATACATATGGGTCATGTGCGTAACTATACTATCGGAGATGTGTTAGCTCGTTACAAAAAACTAAGAGGTTATAATGTTCTACATCCAATGGGCTGGGATTCATTTGGAATGCCCGCTGAGAATGCAGCTAAGGAAAATAATTTGCATCCTAAAGAATGGACCCAAAAAAATATAAAAACTATGAAAACACAATTAAATTTACTTGGTTTTTCTTTAGATTGGGATCGTGAAATATCAACTTGCGACCCCAAGTATTACAAACATCAACAAGAATTTTTTTTAGACATGTATGAAAAAGGTTTGGTTTATAAAAAAGATACATATGTCAATTGGGATCCAGTAGATAAAACAGTCTTAGCTAATGAGCAAGTAATCAATGGTAGAGGATGGCGATCAGATGCCATAGTAGAAAGAAAGAAACTTTCGCAGTGGTTTTTTAATATTAATAAATTTGCTCAGAATTTATTGGATAACCTTGAAAAGTTAAATAAATGGCCAGAAAAAGTAAAATTAATGCAAAAAAATTGGATTGGTAAATCTTTTGGTTGTGAAATAAATTTCAAAACTACTGCTAAAACAGATGATAATATCAAAGTATTTACAACACGCCCAGATACTATCTTTGGAGCATCCTTTATTGCTGTATCTATAGATCATCCTATTGCTATAAAATTTAAAAATAATAAAGAATTTTTGTCCTTTAAGTCAGAATGTTCTAAAATGGGAACCACCGAAGAGGCGCTAGCTAACGCTGAAAAGATTGGTTTTAATACCAAATTATTTGTTTCACATCCTTTTGTTAAAAATTTAGAACTGCCAATTTATATTGCAAACTTTGTATTGATGGATTATGGAACTGGTGCAATTTTTGGTTGTCCAGCTCATGATCAAAGAGATTTAGACTTTGCAAATAAATATAATTTAAAAGTCTTGCCAGTTGTAAAACCCAAAGATCAAAAAAATATTATCATAAAAAATAAAGCATATACTGAAGATGGAATATTATTTAATTCTGATTTTTTAAACAATCTACCAGTAGAAGAGGCTATAAAAAAAATAATAAAAATTATTTCTGAAAAGAATATTGGCAAAGAAAAGATAACATTTCGACTTAAAGATTGGGGAGTATCTAGACAAAGGTATTGGGGTTGCCCTATACCAATAGTTTACAATCAAAAAGGTGAAGCTCTACCTGTTGAAAAAAAAAATCTTCCAGTACTATTGCCTGAAGATATAAATATTGATGTAACTGGAAATCCTTTGGAAAAACATCCAAATTGGAAACATACAACTCTTTCATCGGGTGAAAAAGTAACTAGAGAAACAGATACGCTAGACACTTTTGTTGACTCTTCTTGGTATTTCATAAGATTTTGTTCACCTAACAATAGTAATTATGGATATGACTTAGATGAATTAAAATATTGGATGCCAGTTGATCAATATATTGGTGGAGTTGAACATGCAATTCTGCATTTACTCTATTCTAGATTTTTTATGCGAGCTTTTTCATATAAAAATAATGAATTTAATTATGAAGAACCTTTTGATAGTTTATTTACTCAGGGCATGGTTTGTCATGAAACTTATAAAAATGAAAAAAATCAATGGTTATATCCTTATGAAGTAGAAAAAAATTCTAAAGGAGAATTTTCTACAAAAAAATCTAAAAAAAAAGTAATAGTTGGTTCTTCAGAATCAATGTCAAAATCTAAAAAAAACGTTATAGATCCAGAAGAAATGATTAATACATATGGTGCAGATTCTGTTAGATTATTTATTCTATCAGATAGTCCACCAGAAAGAGACATTCAATGGTCACAGGAAGGAGTTTCTGCAGCTTATAAATTTATTCAAAAACTTTGGAAATTAAATAAAGATATATTTAATTTAGATAAATCTAGTTCTGAAAATAATGATGCTATTGATAAAGCTATTAACAAAACTATACACAGCATTACAAAAAATTTAGAAAATTTTCAGTATAACGTAGTAGTTGCAAATATTTATGAATTTTATAACATAATTAATATCCATGTTGCGAGTAAGAAAGTATCTAAAAAAAAATTATTAAGTGCTTGGGAGAAAATGCTATTATTATTAATGCCATTAATTCCACATTTTGCAAACGAATGTTGGGAAAAATATGAAAAAGATTTTTATTGGCCTAAGTATGATCCAAATTTTCTAATAGAAAAAGAATGTACAATTGTGGTTCAAATAAATGGGAAAAAACGAGGTCTTTTCAAAATGCCCACAGATTCTAAAGAAAAATTAATTATAGAAAATGCAAAAAAATTAGATAATGTAAAAAAAAATATTTCAAATTTAAAAATAATTAAAAATATTTATATTAAAAATAAACTAATAAATTTTATAGTAAAATGAAAAAAATAAATTACTTAATTTTTTTTACATTATTCATATTTTTGCTTAATGGATGTGCTGGATATAAGCCAATTTTTTCTACTTCTAAAATACAATTTACAATTAAAGAGTCGGTAATAGAAGGAGATAAAGAATTAGGGAATAAAATTTACTCTAAATTGTATAATTTATCTAAATCCCAAAATGATGATACAAATTTAACACCAATAAATATTATTATAGAATCCTCAAAAAATAAAAAAGAGGCAGTAAAAGATAAAACGGGGAAAGTTTTAGAATATAAAATTACATTAACAACAAAAATAAAAGTTATTAACCATCAAACAAATATTCAAATATTAAATCAAACTTTCAAATACTCAACGACATATAAAACGCAAGATGAATATTCAGATACTTTAATATTGGAAAATAGATCAACAGATGACTTGGCAAATAATACTTACCAAGATATTCTTTTGAGAATTGCTGAAAATATCTAAATATGATTTTAAAAAGCTATGAGGTACAAAAGAATACGCTCAACACTTTCAAAAGTAATACATTTTTATTTTATGGTGAAAACCAGGGTTTAAAAATTGAAATTAAAAATTCAATCATAGAAAAAATTAAAAAAGAAAATGCAAATATTGAGCAACAAATATTATATGAAAATGACATAAACGATAATGAAGAAAATTTTTATAATTCTATTTTTTCTGGTTCACTGTTCAGTGAAAAAAAAGTAATTACCATAAATAATTGTACTGACAAAATATTAACTAAAATTGAAGCTATAGTAGAAAAAAATTTAAAGAATACTTTTTTAATATTATTTTCAGATATATTAGATAAAAAATCAAAGCTAAGAAACTTTTTTGAAAAAGAAAAAAAAGTAATATGTGTTCCATGTTATTTAGATAGTGATAAAGACTTAGAGATTCTGTCAATTAGAAAGTTTAGAGAAAATAAGATTACTTTATCTAGAGAATTAATAAATCTCATAATTGAAAAATCTAATAAAGACCGTGGAAATCTAAACAATGAAATAGAAAAAATCATATCTTATGCATCAAATAAAAAAGATCTAGATATTGAAGAAATAAAACTACTAATTAATTTTAGTGGAGAACACAAAGCAGATAACTTTGTTAATGAATGTCTTTCAGGAAATATTTTACAATATAAAAAAATTTTAAACGATTTATATATAAATTCAGTCAATCAAATATACATTTTACGGGTATTGAATAATAAAATTCAAAAACTTATAAAAATGAAAGAAGTAGAAAAAGATTATAACGATCTTGATAGCTTAATAAGTTCATCTAAACCACCAATTTTTTGGAAGGAAAAACCCACAATTAAAAAACAATTAACTGTATGGAGTTTTAAAGAACTAAAAAAAGTTATAAACGAAATTAATAATACAGAAGTTTTGTGTAAAAAAAATCCACAGGCCTCAAAGGTAATTTTTTTCAACTTTTTTTCGACAATTTGTAAAAAAGCTAATAATTATTCTTAATTGCATCTATAATTTTTTCAAGTTGCTCCAAATCTTTATACTCAAAAGAAATAGTTCCCGAGCTGTTTTTTTTATTTACTATAGATACATTTAATCCAATTTTTTCTTCGATATTTTTTTCAAGATTAAGAATGTTTGCATCTTTTTTATGAACAACACTTAATTTTTTTCCTTTAAATTTTCTTACTAGAATTTCTGTCTGTCTTACAGAAAGTTTTTTTTCTATAATTTCTCTAGCCAACATTTCTGGATTTTGTGAACCAATTAAAGATCTTGCATGACCTGCAGAAAGATTACTATTTTCAACCATTGATAAAATTTCTTTGGGCAAAGATAATAATCTCAAAGAATTGGCTATGTAACTTCTACTTTTACCAATAAATTTGGAAAGCTTTTCATGATTATAATTGAAGTCAGAAATTAATTTTTGATATCCTCTTGCTTCTTCGATTGCATTTAAATCTTGTCTTTGAACGTTCTCTATAATAGCAAACTCTAATGATTTAACATCATCTATATTTGTTATAACAACTGGAACTTCATGAAGACCAGCATTTTGAGATGCTAACCATCTACGTTCACCAGCCACAATTTCGTACTTGCCATTTAAGTTTTTATCTGGTCTCACTACAATTGGCTGAATGACACCTTGCGCTTTGATTGAGTTTGTTAATTCTTCTAAACTTTCTTTACTAAAATGTTTTCTAGGTTGAAATTTATTTCTAATTAAATCTTTTATATCAACTTTATTTTTTTCAACTTTTTTAGAAACATCACCTAACAATGATGATAAACCTCTACCTAGACCTTTTTTGATTTTACTTTCAATCATTAAGCCGCTGTCTCCATTATATCTTCTTGCTTCAAAAATTCCTCAGTAAAACTTAGATATGATTTACTGCCTGAACATGATTTATCATAAATTAAAACTGGAGCGCCGTGAGACGGTGCTTCTGATAGCCTGACATTTCTTGGTATAACAGTTTTATAAACTTTTTCTTTGAAAAATTTCCTTGCCTCAATATCTACCTCAGATGAAAGTTTATTTCTTTTATCAAACATTGTCAGTAAAACACCTCTGACATTTAGTTTTGGATTAAGCTTTAACTTTATTCTATCTATAGTTTTAATTAATTGACTAACCCCTTCTAATGCAAAGAATTCTGCCTGAAGAGGTACTATGAGTGATTTAGCGACTACTAATGCCATTACAGTTAAAAGGCTAAGAGAAGGTGGACAATCTATAAAAATATATGAAAAAGTATTTTTTTCAGAATTCAAAAAGTCTTTAATTTTATCTTGTAGTAAAAAAGCTCTTCTATCTTCATTTGCGGTTTCAACTTCTAATCCAGAAAGATCAACATTGGATGTTAAAATTTTTAAATCATCTATTTGAGTATCTTTAATCGCTTCATCGAAACTACATTTTCCATTTAAAACATCATAAATTGTTCTATTATTATCTAGATTTGATAAACCTAATCCTGTAGTAGCATTGCCCTGTGGATCTAAGTCAACAACTAACACTTTTTTTTTTTGAAACGAAAGTGCAGCTGCTAAATTAATTACTGTTGTAGTTTTTCCAACTCCACCTTTTTGATTTATTACAGAAATTATTTGAGTATTTATCAATTTATTTTTTTTCTAAGTTTATTAATTTCTAATATCATCGAATCACTATTTGTAATACTTACCCTTTGCTTATACTCAATATCCCAAGTTTTAGAAGCTTCAAGTAATTCTAATTTTCCAGTTTTGCCTTGAAAAATTATTATTTTTTTCCAATTTGATGCTTTATTGTGAATAAGTTTTAAAATTACTGGCAGTGGTTTAAAAGCTCTGGCTATTATCAGGTCACTTTTTAATGTTTTGTTTTGTTCAAAAACATTTTCGTTAATTACCTGGGTATTAAGTTTAAATTCTTTAATTAACTTCTTCAAAAATTTTATTTTCTTTTTACTTTTTTCTAATAAACTTACGTTTAATCCAATTTTTCTATCTTTTGCCGCAATAGCTAAAACTAATCCAGGAAAACCTGCTCCAGATCCTAAATCTATCAAAGTCTTATCATTTTTATCAATAAAATCAATAGCTTGGAATGAATCTAAAAAATGCCTATTCCATATATGATTAATTGTTGATTTTCCTATTAGATTCATTTTTTTATTAGCCTCAATCAATATCTCCTCATATTTTTTTAAACTGGAGATAGTTTCACGTGAAACTCTAAATAATCTACTAAAGGTATCTATATTATCCATTTAAGCTATTTTTATCTTACTTTTCCGTTTTTTAACATGTGAAAGTAAAATATAAGCTGCTGCTGGGGTAATTCCATCAATTCTTAACGCCTGTCCTATAGTTTTTGGCCTTATTAACTTAAACTTGCTTTTGACCTCATTGGAAAGCCCACTTAATTTCGAATAATCAATATTATCTGGTATTATTAAATTTTCATCCCTTCTAAATGCAATAATATCAGCCTCCTGCTTTTCTAAATATCCTGAATAATGTGCTGATATTTCTATTTGCTCTTCTTCTGCCTTAGTGGATATTGGCAATTCCTTCCAAATTGATCTTAATTTGTTAAAATTAACCCCTTTTCGTGATAATAAATCAAATCCTGATCTTTTTACTCCATCTTTGGCTATTTTAATATTAAACTTTAAGGCCTCATTAGGAGATAATTTGAGTGTTTTTAAGTAGTTACTTAACACATTGATATTATTCATTTTATTAGTAAATAACTTACTTCTATGTGAATCAACTAGGCCTATATTTATTCCAATTTGAGTTAATCTGATATCGGCGTTATCAGCACGTAAACTTAGCCTATATTCTGCACGAGAAGTAAACATTCTATAAGGTTCAGCTACGCCTTTAGTAACTAAATCATCTATCATTACACCAATGTAAGCCTGGGCACGATCCAAAATTAATGGTTCTTGGTTTTGTATTGATAAAGCAGCATTTGTACCTGCCATTAGTCCCTGAGCAGCAGCTTCTTCATATCCTGTAGTTCCATTAATTTGGCCGGCAAGATATAAATTGCTAATTTTTTTTGTTTCTAAAGTATGAAAAAGTTCGCGAGGATCAACATAATCATATTCTATCGCATAACCTGGCCTTAATATACGAGCACACTCTAAACCATTGATTTTACTCAATATTTCATCTTGAATATCAGCAGGCAAAGAGGTAGAAATTCCATTTGGATAGACAGTAGTATCATTTAATCCTTCAGGTTCCAAAAAAATTTGGTGTTTATCTTTATCAGAAAATTTAACAATCTTATCTTCTATGGATGGGCAATATCTTGGTCCAATTCCCTTTATACTACCAGAGTACATAGCACTTTTTTTTAAATTTCTTTTTATAATCTCATGAACTTTTTTATTTGTATAAGTAATGCTACAAGCAATTTGTTTACTGTAAGTTTTTTTTGTTAGAAAAGAAAAATATTCAGGATTAATATCAGCATCTTGCTTTTCCAAATTTTCATAATTAATTGTAGATCCATCTAGACGCGGTGGGGTTCCCGTTTTTAATCTTCCTAAATTTATTTCAAATTTTTTTAGCTGATCACTTAATCCTGTAGATGGTTTTTCATTGTGCCGGCCGGCTGGAGTTTTTTTATTTCCGATATGAATTAAACCATTTAAAAAAGTTCCAGTCGTTAAGATCATTTTTTTACAATTGATCTTATTACCTGACTTAGTATGAAAACCTATTATTTGATTTTTATGAAAAATAAAGGAAATTACTGGATCAGAAAAAACCTTTAAATTACAATAACTTAGAAGAGTTTCTTGCATATATTTTTTGTAAAGAGCCCTATCAGATTGAGTTCTAGGTCCTCTAACTGCAGGGCCTCTGCTTCTATTTAATAATCTAAATTGGATTCCAGATTTATCAGCTACAACACCCATTACTCCGTCTAACGCATCAATTTCTTTTACAAGATGACCTTTACCCAAACCACCAATGGCCGGATTACAAGACATCTCACCAATAGTTTCTATTTTATGAGTAAACAATCCTGTGTTAACACCCATACGCGCTGAAGCGGCGGCAGCTTCACATCCAGCGTGACCACCACCTATTACAACAACATCGAACGTTATATCATTTTTCATAATATCAACTTACAACTGATAAATTTATTTACAAGATAAGAGATTTATTTAGGAAAAAAGTGTTGATTTTATTGAGTTTTTTGCTGTTTTAATTTAGCTACTTTCCAATGCAAAAATCATTAAAAATACTGCCGAGTAATTCTTCTACATCTACTTTACCGACTATCATTCCTAGATGTCGTGTAGCTAGTCGCAGATCTTCAGCGGCCTTATCAAAATCAAGTGCTAATTTTTTCTTTTTAAACTTTTCTAGATGCCGCACACAATTCACCAAATTTTGCCTATGCCTCTCTCTAGTAATTATAATATCTTCATTTGTCATAAATTTATTCTTTAATTTATTTTTAATCTTGGCAACTAACTTTTTTAAATTTAAATCTTTTTTAATAGATATTAGTATGTGATTATATTTTTTTATTTTTTTATCCAACTTTCCATTTATTAAATCAGATTTATTGATTACTAAAAGAGCATTTTTAGTTAGTAAACGCTTCAAAACTCCAGTAAAATCAGCACTTTTTGCAGATATAATGACTAATCTTAAATCAGCATCTTCAGCTCTTTTCAATGCAATTTTGATTCCTTTTTTTTCAATTTCATTTTTGGAACTTCTGATACCTGCAGTATCTGAAACTACTACTGGATAACCATCTAGATTAAGGTGTGTTTCAATTACATCTCTTGTTGTGCCGGCAATTTCTGAAACGATTGCTGCGTCTCTTTTTGATAAATAATTTAATAAACTTGATTTTCCTGAATTTGGAGGTCCCACAATAGCTATTTTAAAACCTTCTCTTATTCTTTCTCCAACTTTTTGATCATTTAATGTTTTCTTAATATCCTTTAAGACACTATTTGATATATTTTGTACCCGTGTAATAATATTTTTAGGTAATTCTTCATCTGGAAAATCAATTTTTGCTTCTACGTGTGATAAAACTTTTAAAAGTTTAGTACGCCATAAATTATATTTATCTGATGACTTGCCAGTCATAATTCTTACTGCTTGTCTTCTTTGAATTTCTGTTTCTGAAGAAATTAAATCTGAAATACTTTCGGCTTTTAATAAATTTATTTTTCCGTTCTGAAATGCTCTCTTTGTAAACTCACCAGGTTCCGCTAATCTGCAATTTTTTATCTTTTCTATACTATTATGCATTGCGTCTATTACCGCTCTACTTCCATGTATATGAAATTCAGCTAAATCTTCTCCTGTGTAGCTATTTGGACCTGGAAACCACAAAACTACACCTTCGTCTATCAGACTTTTCTGCCCATTTTTATTGAACTTTCTGAGTGTTGCCACTCTTGGCTCAGGCAATTTGTTTAAAGTAAGTTTTTTGACCACTTCAGAAGCATTTTTTCCTGATACTCTTATTACAGCAATACCAGAAATACTTGATCCAGAAGAAAGTGCATAAATTGTCATTTTATTTAGTCGAATTCTTTCTAATTAAAAAATCATACATACCAATGAATGTTTCATTATTATTTATTTCAAATTCACTCCAATTATTCAATGAAGTTTGCTTTTTATCATTTGGATAGATTGAAGCAAACTTATTTTTTGCTAGATTATTATTAAATCCTAAAAACTCTAAGTTTTCCATAGTAATTATTTTATAAAGTTCATTTATTGTAAATCTATATTCTTGTGTATGAAACATTAAGTCTCTCGCAGAAGATGTTGAATAAAAATCTCTTCTGAAAAATAATTTTTTTAAAAGTTCGTCATTAATATTTTTTTCAATTTCTTCTCTGCAAGTTCTAATATCTGTAATATTATTTTTATATTTTTTCTTTTTAATAAAACTTCTTACTTTAACAATATCTTTTCTGGCTAATTCACTATATAAACCCAATCTTAATATTCCGTGAGGTTCTAATAATCCCAATAATTCTTTTAATCCTTTATGTGGATTTTCCATATGATGAAGTACGCCTGCGCATTCAATAATATCAAATTTACTCTTTAACTTTTTTAAATCTAATATATCGGCCTGTAGAAAACTTATATTTTTAAGATTTAATTCTTGTATTTTTCTCTTAGCGTAAGCAAGGCTTGATCTACTTAAATCAATTGCTAATATTTTACTATTTTTGTAGCCTTTAGCTAACAATACTTGTTTCCCTGTGCCACAACCTGCTATTAATATTTTTGGGTTATCAAATTTTTTATTTATTTCAATTTTATTTGGTTTTATTAAACTATTTATAATCACTATTGAACTGACGGGAGGGTTCAAATAAGTATACCTCCATCTTGGATATGGATTATTTTCATATTGATCTCTTACTTTTTTAGATACAAAATCCTTAATTTTTCCTAATGATTTCATAGATTTTAATAGTTTTGCTTCTATTTTGGGTTCATTGACCTGCATAATAATTAAGTCATTAAACAAAGAATTTGTTTCTTTATCTTTAATTAGTTTTAAAACAGATTTTTTCAAGCCATTTATTGGAAAGAAACATCCAAATATTGCAACATCAAGTTTATTAACTTTTTTGCTGTTTTCTATCTTTTTTTTTAAAAAATTAACATGATCAATTTCACCTTTATTTTGAGAATAAATATATTCATTTAAGAAACATTGTTCAGCAAGTGAAATGACAAATTCAAGATTTTCTATCAAGATTTCTCTATTAGTTTTATATAATATCAAAACAATATCTCTTCTAATTTTAGTAAGTATTTTTTCAAGCAAATGGTCTGCTATTAAAGATTTCTGCAACATTAACTGAAAAAGTTGATCCTTACATAATTTTTCAACTTTATGACTTAATAGCAGTGGACTTGGATCATGTAATTCTTTTTTTATATAATCTGAGGTAATATTATTTTCTTTAAATAACAATAATCGTGAAACTAAAAAAATATCATTATGATCAATATCATTTCTTTTAAATAAAATTAAAAGTATTTTTTTAACTAAAGATCTACTAACTTGCGTAATATATTTTAATTTTAATGGATCTCCCAATAAATTTGAAAGATTATTTATTGTTGAAGTGTGATTTGGTTTTATTTCTATTACTTTTAAATAATAACTAAATGCATCGTTTAAATCATTTGTTTGGGACGACAGTAAACCAAGTAAAAAATTTGCTTCTACATGTGCTGAATTTATTTCCAATACTTGTAAATAAAGCTTTTTGGCATTAAAAAGATCATTCTTTTGATGTTTCTTAACAGCAGAAACAAACATCTTCTCTAGTAAAACTTTTTTGCTATTCATTTTGTAAATAAATTATAATTTTAAATGATAATACTAAAAAATTAGTCAGCTACATATACAGATATACCTCTTTTATTTAGATCAATATCAAATTTTTTATGCAGAGGCGGAAAAGCTCTTTGTTGACAGTCCATACGATCACAAGTTCTACAATTTACACCGATAGGAGTTTCAGTTTTTTTATCATTTAAATTTAGTGAATCTGCATAAACAAAATCCTTCGCATACTTTTCTTCACAACCAAGCCCGATTGATAGTAAACTTTTAAACATTCCATGTTTACCGACACCCTTCTCTACGGTTCTAGCAATACAAACATATTTTTTTCCATTAGTCATTTTTGATACAGCTGCATTTATCTTTCCTGGCATTGTGAAGGCTGCATAAATATTCCATCTTGGACAGGCACCACCATAACGTGGTATCTCTATACCGGATAATGAAAATCTTTTTGAAATATTTCCAGCAACATCCGCTCTTAACATGTGAAAAGGAATTCCTTTCATTTTAGGATCTTGTAAACAAGTAATTCTATGTGCAACTTGTTCAAAAGATGTAGCAAAAGTATTTTGAAGTAGTTCAACATCATATCTCTGTTTAATACACTCTTCATAGAAAGGCTTATAGGGCATTATTATTGCAGCACCAGTATAGTTTAAAAGAGCAACCTTAGATAATTTTTTTGATTCATCAGTAGGGAAAGAAAAAGATAGCAAGTACTCATCAATAATATGACTAGCTTCTAACTGAGCTACTTGAGCAGCAGCGAAGAGTTTTTTAGTTTCTAATGATAAATAATCGGATAAAACAAAATTTTTTGTATCTGGGTAAAATTGCTTAGTAAAAGGTTTATTTTCATCAGGAACAACATCTTTAACATCAATATTATGATTACTAGTTAAATATTCACAAATTGAAGAGTAACCTGCCCTATTATTACTTTGAATTTTGTGAAATACATTAGTAGCAAAATCTTCTAGTTTTGGGAAATAATTTTCATTCTCTTGAATAAAATCAGAAACTACTTCACCAGGAAATGAATTCTTTCTACTATCAATAAGTTTACCTGATATGTTTTCTACTTTATTAACTATATCTTGATTTTTTTTTTTATAATTATCACCAAGTTT
>MDSV01166389.1_pt1 | contig 18271 bp, 12 predicted proteins | sample 810851 | NCBI WGS metagenome assembly MDSV01 (sample SAMN05326640, study PRJNA326480) | marine metagenome | isolation source: seawater | place: Atlantic Ocean: North East | collected 2012 | reverse complement strand
TGGTTAACATATTAATTAAGTTTATAAATCAAAATGTACGTTAGCAGAGAGGAAGGGATTCGAACCCTCGATACGCTTTTGGCGTATACACACTTTCCAGGCGTGCGCCTTCGACCACTCGGCCACCTCTCTAATTATTCCTATTAAAGGACGTCAAATAAATAAAAAAAAGATTACTTCTGAAAGCGAAAATCTTTTAATTTTTGGACAATTCACCTCTAATTGAAGTTTGAAAGGCCAATTTAAAATCTTTGGTTTGATGGGAGCCCAGTAAAAACATCATTTTTGTAATAGCCGCTTCAGTCGTCATGTCATATGCCGAAATAACGCCCAAATTTTGAATTTTTTGGCTTGTTTCATATTGCCCCATATGGACCTTACCTCCAGAGCACTGTGTTGTGTTGATAATGTATATACCTTTGGAAATTGCTTTTTCTAAAAGAGTTAAAAACCAATCTGCTGTGGAGGCATTACCAGAGCCATAGGTTTCCAAAACAACTCCTTTGAGATGGGGAGTTTCTAATAAGGATGAAAGGATTGAAGCTTGCAAGCCAGGAAATAATTTGACAAGCACAACATCAGTGCTCAAATTGGTATAAACATTTAAGTCCTTCTCACGAGGGCTTTTAAACAAGAGTTCATGTCGTATCTTTAACTCAACCCCAGAAGTGACAAGGGGTGGGAAATTCTTGGATGCGAATGCTTTAAAGTGATCTGCATTAATTTTTGTAGTTCTATTGCCTCTATATAATTTGTATTCAAAATACAAACCCACTTCTTTAATAAGAGGAGTGCCTTGGTGTTGTAAACTAGCCAACTGAATGGCTGTAATAAGGTTTTCCTTGGCATCGGTTCGCAAATCGCCAATAGGCAATTGTGATCCCGTAAAAATTACGGGTTTTCTTAAGTTTTCAAGCATAAAACTAAGTGCGGATGCAGAGTAACTCATGGTATCACTTCCGTGAAGCACCACAAAGCCTTGGTAAGTCTTGTAATGAATTTCAATAATCTCTGCCAAAAAAGCCCAATGCTTGGTGTCCATATTGGAGGAATCGATGGGGTGTTTAAAAGACAGTGTTTCAATTTCACAATTTAGAAGTTGAAGTTCTGGTATGTTTTTGAGCAGACTTTGAAAGTCAAAGGGCTGAAGCATCTCTTTGTCTGCTGCTTTGACCATCCCAATTGTCCCGCCAGTGTAAATCAGTAATATCTTGGGATTCATTTAAACTGTTTTAAAAATATCCAATGCGTTTTTGGTTGTAATTTCGGCGATTTTCTCCTTTTCTAAAGCGTAAATATCTGCCACTTTATCTAAAACCTTGAGCAAGTAAACACTTTCGTTTCGTTTGCCCCTATAGGGCACTGGGGATAAATAAGGTGCATCAGTTTCCAAAACGATGTCAGACAAATCAATTTGTGATAAAAATTGATCAATCTTTCCATTTTTAAAGGTGACCACCCCGCCTATTCCAAGCTTCATATTATAGGATATGGCTTTTTGTGCTTGTTCCAGGGTTCCTGTAAAACAATGAAAAATACCAAATAAATCACTGGCCTTTTCGGTCTCTAAAATTTCAAAAACTTCATCAAAGGCCTCGCGACAATGAATCACAATGGGCAAATTGTAGTGTTTGGCCAATTGAATCTGAAAACGAAAGGCATCTTGTTGATCTTTGAGTGTCGTTTTATCCCAATATAAATCGATTCCAATTTCACCAATCGCTACAAATTTTCGATTTTTAAGAGCCTCTGAGATATGTTTTAATTCTACTTTATAATTTTCTTTGACATGGGTGGGGTGAAGCCCCGCCATGAGATGAATGTTTAGAGGGTATTGCCGTTGTAAAGCATACATACTTTCGCTGTAGCTGGCGTCTATTGCAGGCAGAAAAAACCGAGAGATTCCAGCTTTCAATGCTCTTTCAATCACAGCATCCCTGTCGGCTTTAAAAGCTTCGCTGTAGAGGTGTGTATGTGTGTCGGTCAAAATCATATAACAAAAATACTGATTTGTATGCTATATTTGTTAAAATAACAGACCTTGATGAACAATAACAATTTAAAAGACTTTCTCAACAAACAAGAATTTTACAAGGTTAAACTCCACTGCGTCCCGAGCAAACACTATAAAATTCTAGCGAGAATAAACTGTGTCAAAGGGTGGTTTATAATAGATACTGGGGCCTCTACTACCTTTGTTTCACAATTGACTATTGAAAAATTTAAATTAAAAATAAGGCCTCAAATAATGAAGGCGCAGGGGGCAGGGCCTGAGCAAATTGAAGTACAAATCTCTAAAAATAACCAACTGTCCATTGGTCGTTGGGTTTCTAAAAAATGTAATATTGCAAGCATTGATTTATCGCCTGTCAATTCTGCTTTTTCAGCTGCTAACATGGTGGAAGTAGACGGTATCATAGGGGCCGATATTCTTAAAAAAGGCAAAGCAGTGATTGATTACGACAAAAACTACCTCTATTTAAAAAGAATTTAATCTTGAACCTGAAATGTAATAGGTAAAGAATAGGGTACAGTTACAGGTTTTCCTCTTTGACGACCTGGTTTCATTTTAGGCAGCATATTGATTACTCGTGCAGCTTCTTTTTCCAATCTTGGGTGGGGTGCTCTAGATCGTACGCCGGTGACGTTTCCATTTTTATCAATTTTAAAAATAACACTAATGCGTTGTCTTCCAGACAACCCTAGATCTCCAGCCAAGTCAGTGTTGAATTTACGTTGAACAAATTTGGCAATTTTATCAGACATACACTTTCTTTTTTCTGCATTTGTGCCGCGTTCACAACCAGGGTATTCCGGCACATTTTCAATTACCGCAAAAGGTACTTCAACATCCTCTTCAACCTCTTCGATTTCAATTTCTTCGACCTGAATCTCTTCTTCTTGATCGGTTTCAGTAGATTCAATTACGGTTTCTTCAACCTCTTCCTCATCTTCAACCACTTCAATAACTTCTGGAGCTGCTGGTGGAGGTGGTGGTGGGGGTGGGGGAATTATTTGCTCAATGATGGGGATTTCTTCATCTAATTCGTCATCGAGATTCAACTTTCCAATGTCAATATCAGACTTGTCGTAAGTCTTATAATTTAGAGTAGAGTATGTTAAAAACAGCATCAAGGCCAAGCCAACAGCGAAATAGATAGAACCATTTCTACTGACGTTTGCTTTTGGGTTTTTTTTAGATTCCATTGGTTTTGATTTTTTCTACGGGTGTTAAATTAAATAAAAATTATAAAACTACATAAGCGATTCTAGTTTTTTAACAATGGATAGTTTTTTTAAACGGATTATCTGGCCCATTGTCAAAATTCCAACGGTGTTGGCAGCGATATCGTGAAATTCAAAGGCTCTGTAGTTAGTAAGGGTCACTTGTAATATTTCAATCACTGTACCAAAAATGATGGCGGCTGTGATAGCTTTTTTTAGACTGTTTTTTATTTTATTGATGACAAACAAGAAAAAAATTACAAAACAGAGGATTGCAAAAGCTGTAAAGTGGATTAATTTATCTTGAAATACTAAGCCCAATATAATCGTTTCGCTCAAGTTAACAAGACTGCCAAAAACAAGCAAGGCCATATAGCTGAAGCCAAGGATGTTAAAAATATACTTTTTAACCACCTATTAAAGCCTTATAAGCGGAAGCATCCAACAAAGACTCTATAGCTGAGGCGTCATCACATTTGAGCTTGATCATCCATCCTTGTCCATAGGGATCGTCATTAACCTGTTCTGGAGCCTCTTCAAGTGCCTCATTAAATTCAATGATTTCTCCAGCCAATGGAAGGAATAAATCTGAAACCGTTTTTACAGCTTCTACAGTGCCGAAAACCTCTTCAGCTTCAAGGGTCTCGTTTAATGTATCGACTTCAACATAGACAATATCGCCCAATTCACTTTGTGCAAAATCTGTGATGCCAATAGTAATAATATCGCCTTCAACGCGAACCCATTCATGGTCTTTAGTATACTTTAATTGCTGTGGGATGTTCATAAATTCAATTTTTAAAAAAATTAGTTTCCAAAGTTATAGCGTAAAGTAAATCCGGATCTGATGGTTGATTGGGGAAAGGCGGTAGAAATGGCATATTCCGAAAATGCGTAGTCGAAATAAAAGATCGCCGTAAGATTATTACTAAAGGCATAATCGGCAGCATATTTTAAGCTCCATATGGTTTGACCAGCGCTGACTTGGTTGTTATCCAAATCCAAATACCGAATGATTGTCTTATTGTTTCTGACAGATATATCCATCTTCATATTTAAATCACTTTTTATAATTTTTCGGGGGCCAGCAAGTTTCGACCGGATTCTCAAATCCTTAATGCGATAACCCAACCCAAAAACGTATTCATTTCCTTGAATCTCTGTCAATAGATTGTTATCAAAACTCATAGACAAGCTACGATCTTTTTTAATTTCTGCGGAAAGTTTAACAGAATTTTTCATTTCAAAATCTAACTTGACCAAGGGACTAAATTGCTCAACCAAATTGACATTACTAAACAAGGTTTGTGGTTTGAAATTACCGGACTGGTCCAAAACATTGGGATCCTGAAAAGTAAACTCTACTGTGGGGTCGGCGGCTTGGAAATCCAAGTTTGTTCTGAACTGATTGACCGTGTAAGTAGCTCTGTAACCGTGAGTAATTGAAAATCGTTTAAAATTCTTTTTAAACCACTTATTTTTCATTAATCCTGTATACTTTAAAGTCCAATTTGGTATGGGTAGGTCCCTAAAAGCACTTAGGGAAATATTGTCTGGAGTATGTCCAGAATAGGCGGATAAAAATGCGGGGAGTAATACCGCTTGGCTGTTTTTACCAAAACCTAATGGATACCCCTCAGCGTCCAAGTCATAGGCAGCAGGACCGTAAAAATTGTCAGCCAAACGCCTGGCAATTACCATGCGGTTGTTTTTAAAATCTTCAAATGGTGCTGAGCTAATTTCATCACTTTTACTGAAGGCTGTCCGTATGAGTGATGTGGAAATATTAAAATTACCAAAGGTGTTTTGAATTAAGGAATTATAAGTATCGCTAAGTCCGTCGCCATTTAAATCTGTGGTGTTGTAATTCTCTGTAAAGTTAGTCGCATAGGTTTTACCGCCTGTAAAATCAATTTTTAAATCTGTTATCGGTTCTGTATTAATAGCATAGTCTAAATTTTCATTGTGGCTTTCGGTATACTGTTGATTGAATTGGTCGAAGGTCGTTAGCCATCCATTTTGTGCTGCAATATGACGAACATCCCTTTGACTGCCTATGGTGTACCCCAAAGTGGGTTGTAGCGTACCTAAAAGTCCAGGAGTTGGTAAATAGCCGGGTAAAAAAGAACTGTTTATTTCCGAGTAATTAAATTGCATTCTATTTACAGCCGTAAGTAAACCAATACCAAAATCTTTGAGATTAAACTTAGATTTTGACGCATTGCTATTGGATCTACTGTTATTCAAATCTGCAATAGAGCGCGAGGGTTGTCTTCTAGAAGAGCGGCTTGATTTTGATTTTTTAAGCCCCAAATAGCGGTATAATTTACGCATGTCAAAAGAGCTGTTAAAATTGTGCTGATTGGCGTTGGAAATAGAGTTGCCTAAATTATAGGTCTGCCCTTCAACAACCAGTTGTCCAAATAAATCAGAACCTTTGTTCCACTGAAAATCACCTGTATAGGAATAATTCGCACTTAAGAAATTAAAGGCAGGTATCTTGTTTATGGGTAATTCATAATTAATTCCCAGCTGTTGGGTGTGGCGGTTGGGGTCTCCAAAATCAAAAAAGCGGTCCCATATGTCTAAACTAGGATCTTGATCACCATTTAAATCATCATTTATAAAGTAATTTCGCACAATGTGATTGTTTGATGAATTGAAATTTAAACTCAGGGCTTTGGTTAGCTGATAATTGATGGTGTATTGCAAATCGAAGGAGTAGTTACGGCGAATCAATTCATCTACATTGATATTGCTGGCACCCAAATCAGCATCCCTAAACTTTTGACTGTTAAACTGACGTATGATATCAGAATTAACAGTTAAGGTTGATGGCAATAAATTTAAATTAAATTCTTTTAAAATTTTCCAATACTTACTTCTAAAAATAGAGTCGTTTTTTGCAAAGGGTTCAAAATTTATGGGTTGAAAACTATGATTGTAATTAGCACCCATGCGTACGTTTTGATCTAATGAACTCTCTATCTCGAAATCCCGGTGTTGCACTTCGTTATATGAGTAATTAAGGGTGAGATTTTCAACGTCGTAAGCTCTTGGTTTGCTGTCAGGACTGCGCTGTTTTCTAACCCCGATAAAATTAATACTTTGGCGTTTTGTATAATCCTCAGATTGGGATAAAATTCGCTCTCTTTCTTGAGTGGACTCTGCAGCATCCAAACGGCTTTGAAGTTTTAAATCTTTATATTGCTGGTCGTATTCTGGTGTAATCAGTGTTTCACTCTGTCCATAATTAAGAGGAATTTGAAGTCCCCATTTTTTGGGCAATAATTGCCCTACATTAATATTGGCAACTACATCATACTGCTTCAGATCCTCTCTGCTTCGCTCGTTTGGACCTTGGTCTAGATTACCAAAACCAGTCGTTGATCGCTTGGCGGTAGCATTAACATTCATAAAGTCTGCAATATTAGAATCCATGCTCATGATTGCCGCCCAACCACCTTGGTTGTCCATATCCGCAATGCGGAGTTCGTTAAACCACACCTCTGTACATAAATCTGAATCGCCAATGTTTTTTAATCCAATCATAAGGGTTCGTATGTCTCCAAAATTTGGATTTCCCTTGATAGCAATACGCTGTTCAAAAGGGGTTTCTGTTTGAGATGAGTTGGCCGTCAAAGAAAATGGTAAAAATTCTCCTACTGGGGTTTCTTGTAGTTCACCATCTATAATATTGTAAAAAGTAGGGTCCTCATTGGTTAGGGTGCCCTGATTGATTCCCAAAGATTTAATGGTCTCTAAAAATTCAAGGGGAATGTCAATCTCATTAAGGGCTGGCCAAACTTCAGATTCAGGAGATCCAACGGTTCCAGAAGATTTTCTGAGGGGCAATTCTAATTGATAATAGTTTTGAGTGAAATCATTTCCCATCCTTACAAATGCAACCAAATCGCCTTGCTGAAAACTGTCGGCTTCTCCATCCTCAGCATGGATAAACATTTTTATTTTTTTGTATTGACGCATGTCTACATTGATGTTCTTAAAAACAGCTCTTGCGTCTTGGGGTTCTAAATCACAGACATCAACAACTAGAGACTGTTCGTTCTGGCGTACAATATTATTGTTGTTATTAAGCTGCTCACGCTGTACACTTGGGGGAGAAACATAACTTCCGTCGTTCTCTTGAATTCCAACAATCCCAACACTAAAATCTGTTGGTTCTGTTAGCGTAGCGGCATTTGAGTCTTCGTCTAGGGACTGCTGAAAACGCCTCCAATCGCTTCTAACCAAGTCAAAGGTGCCAAATCTAAAAACAGTAGTTTGGGTAAAATCTTTAAGGTAAAGCCTTGTAAATCGGATGGATCTAAAATCGGAAATGCCTCCAATGGCATTGGTATGGGCAGTTAGTGGAATTCTAAACTGATACCATTTTATTTCACCTGATGGGGAGCCATTGGGAAGTGTAATATTGGTCAGTGACTTTCGATCGACAATATAGGGGTTGTTGACATTGTTTAAGGCAGTCTGATTGATTTCCATTTCATACTCAAAATAACTGTCAATGGTGTTCATAGTATTGTCCCTATTGATGTCCTCTACATCTGGCTGGGTCGTAGAGCCGCGATTGGTATCAGTGAATATATCAGGAGAATTCCCCTCCAGGCCATTATAATACTTATATCTATCAAAAATACCACCTTCAGTATTTAGGTAATAGGTATAATTGTCATTGGCTGGATCCGATAAATTTGAAAAGGCGGAAAATCTAGGGTCTGTGGAGCTTGCCTCTTCAAAATCGTCATAGCCATCCAGACCGACATCTTGGTTATCGCGCTGTTGTCCTTGGGATGAAAAGGCATAAATTAAAGATTGATTCTGTGGAGTTACAGTCCCCCAAGCAGTTTGTGGCAAAAGACTGATATCCCCATTATCGGGCAAACCATTTTCATATTGTTTTTTGCCGTCTTTAATAACATCTTCAGATATATTACCAAGGTTTAATACAAGTTTACCACCTGAGTTAGATGGATTGTCTAAGAAGGGATCCATCAACCAAAACTCGATATACTCTACGTTGGCTTGCTCAAAATCGGTGGAAGTCAATTGCCTAGAGATACCTGCCCAACTGTCTTGCGGAACATCCAAAATTCCATCTTCTGCACCCGATTGATAATTGTAAGGCCCACGTTCTGTTGGCCTGTAGACTAGGTCCAAAGAATTGATGACAGTATATTGCCCACTGACAAGGTCTATCTCTGGAAATAGTTCATCAATAAAAATCCTTCTTGTGTATAAATTTGAAACATCATTGTCTGTAATTTCTCCAGGGCGTTGAGAGCTGTAAAATATAGGGTCAACTGTATACCAGTTTAACAAAGCTCGGTCAAAACCATTTTGATAACCATTATCATCCTCATTACCTTGGGAATAAATACGTCCCAAACCTTTTGGTCGACTGGATATAAGCCAAGATTGTGGGCTGAGTAAACTGATGCCATTTTGAGTGCCCTCGAAGTCATCAATGTATGATGTTACTTCATTGTTAAAGTCGGTTCCTTTTGGAGCTCCGGGTTTTAAATAAGCAAATTCACCACGCAAGGACACATTGGAGGACACATCGCTGTCAATATTGGGTAGTTTATTAGCCATTCTGGTTAAAAAGGGTACTTTTGTGGAATAGTTCCCGTTAAGCCCAATAATGGTATTATTTATGGGTTCCGTCCCATAATTTGCTTTTTGAGTGATGGGGCGCTCATTTAAATTCAGCAAGGTCGCACCCAGCACAAAATTCTCATTGAATTGATGCTCAATATTAAAACCAGAAAATCTTTTTGTTTGCTGACCAAAAACGGCATTGTTTTCAACTGAAACTTGAATGGGAATATTGGAGGCTTGTAGAGAGGGATCTAAAATTTGAACGGTTCCGATTTGATAATTAACCGTATAGTCGACCCCTTCGACCAGTACACGACCACCGGCAGTAACCTTGACAGAGCCTCTGGGGACATTAAAAGCACCTATGGGAATACCCGATCCACCACTAGATTTATAGCGGCCACGGATTAGGAATTTATTTTTTTCAATGTCCTGAAGCGCTGCTGTTTTGGTACTGCTGTACAAGCTTCTATAAACATATTTGGATTGATTCGCATTATAGTTCCCCGGGATGACCTCATCAGCTTCATAGTTTTCAGAGGGGTCCAGACGCAAGATTTCAAACAAATAATCCCCAAAAGGTTCGACTTTGGTGAAAATTATTTTGCCATTTTGAGGAACCACAGTGATTCCCGGAACAAAATCAAAAAAACCATCTCCTTTGTTTTGGGGGTCATTGTTATAATTGAGTCGGTCAAAATTAAACAATCGAATCAATGGGGTTTGATTGATCGGGTCTGCATTTCCAAAAGGTGCTGGAAAAGGGGTCCCTGCTACCGCAGTAATATAATTTAAAGAAGACGTTTCATTGTAAAAAATATTAAATTTAAAATCCTCTTGAGATAATTGAAAAGCTCCAGTGTCATAGATATTTTTCATCATTAAGTCCCAAATGGGTTGATCGACATTAGTCACAGCACTCTTTAACATCTTTAACACCAAACTTTGATTGTTTACAATTTGATTCCCTGTATTGACATCTGTATTAACATCAGTTGCATTGAGACCGTCATTGGCAAACTCCCCAACCTGATAAACCTCTCCACCTACTGTAAACTGATAGGCCACAGCCAAGACCTCGTCATTTTGAAGTCGCTGATTTAAAGAGATATAACCCAATTGGGGGTTCAAGGTGTAGCCACTACCTTGATTTAGTTTTCTGGCATTTTCTAATTTCCCGTAATCAAAACCTTCGTTAACACCGCCAACTAAAAATCCTGACTGTACTGTAGCAATATCTCGAATGGACTCCGTTAACTGCGAACCCACACTGCCAATATTAGAAGGATCAAAAGCATTATTTGAATTGTCTGGATAGCCTCCGGGGACAACATTGACAAATCCAGCAGGAGGAGCCGTCAAGCCAATTCTGGTGGATTCTCCAAGATCTTGAAGTGCAACAATATTTCGAATGTTTTGTGTTTGATTGGTGCGGTTGGTCACCCAGACTTCAATTCTAGTAATTTGAACTTGAGAGTTAATAAAAGGGTAATTCTCTAAAGATTGGTCATAATGTTCTCTAAAGTAATGCCCTAAGAAAAAATGTCTGTTTTCATCGTAATCCAAGCCGAAGAAATCAAAATCTTGAAGAGTTCCACCACCTTGGGCTACAATATTTCTAGTTTCGGACTGCTGCTCGGAAAATACACCGGTAATACGCGTTTTACCAAATTGCAGTTCGGTCTTAATTCCAAATAAACTTTGGGCGCCATTTATCAGAGAGCTGTTCAAAGGCATATTGATATTTCCGATTTCTAATTTTTGAAGAATATTATCTTCTCCTCCATCAACTGTGGGGTCAAAATCTAGCTTAAATAAGTTTTGAAAATCAAATGTAGACTGGGTGTCATAATTTGCATTTACCTGAAGTCGGGTGCCAACCTTACCTGTTAGGCTCAAGCTAATACGCTGATCAAAATCAAAGGTAAGATTGCTTTGATTTCTAGGAGAAAAGGTAGGGTTTTCTTGCTTGGTATACATAACACCAAGATCCATTTCAACAGAACCTTGAGGCACTATTGAGATGACGTTACCACCAAAAATTGTTTCAAAAAACCTGGAATTTACGTAAAGGTCTGGAATTAAATTTTTAGCAGCGTCCGCATCGCCGTTCCTCAATCCGTCGTAAGCCTCTATTTTTTCTTTGTAATAGTCTTTTAAATTTTCACTTTTAATGAGAGCTTGAAATTCTCTGGGTGTTAAAATAACAGGGTAATTAATGTCGTAATCCCCAATTTTTGAACTATAATAATAACGATTTGTAATTGGGTCATAGCGGTACTGATTGATAATGCTGCTAGGGTTTGGAATATCTAAGTCTCTAAATGAAAAAGTAGTGGATGTAGAATCTCTCACAATTGGGGATTGCTGACCCCAAAGGATGTATACAAAACCCAAAAGTGCTATCAAAACATTGGATCGCTTTAAAACTATCTTTGAGATAAAAATTTTCAATACCTATAGGTTTTTGAGAGCTTCTTTGATAATTCGCTCCACGGAAGCTTCTGGGGCATTACTCATTATTTTGACAACAACACGTTCACTTTGTTTTTTGGTAAAGCCCAAGACTTCCAATGCAGATAACGCTTCTTCTTTATTTGTATTGTTTGAAACATGAAGACTTTCATCAATATCGTATATTTTTAAAATCTTATCTTTTAATTCGATTATGACGCGCTGCGCTGTTTTAAGCCCAATCCCTTTGACCGATTGAATCAAAGCCACGTCTTCAGCCGCAATGCCCTCTCTAATTTGTTTGGGCGTTAAAGAAGATAACATGGTTCTAGCGGTATTGGTCCCAATGCCACTAACAGATATCAAGAGCCGGAAAATCTCCCGCTCCATTGTTGTTGAAAATCCATAAAGTTGATGTGAATCCTCTTTAACTTGCAGATGTGTCAAAAGTTTAATAGACTCATTATTTGTTAATTGAGAAAATGTATGCAGTGAGATGTGAATAAAATAACCAACACCACCACAATCAATAACCACCCCTGTAGGCGACTTTTCCACCAATCTTCCTCTTATATGCGTAATCATTTTTTGGATATTAGAATTCCAAATGTACTAAAATTATCATACACTTTAAGTTGAAAAATTCAAGCCCGTTATGTTATAGATTTTCTTTCTGTTGCGCATCGATAACCGCCACTGCAGTCATATTGACAATTTCGTCTACACTGGCCCCAAACTGAATGATGTGAACTGGTTTTTTAAGCCCCATCATAATGGGTCCAATGGACTCAGCACTATTGAGTTCTTTTAGTAACTTATAAGTGATATTGGCGGATTCTAAATTTGGAAAAATCAAAGCATTTACTTTTCTATTGGCGAGTTTCGAAAAAGGAAAATTAGCCTTGAGCATTTCACTGTTTAAAGCAAAGTCTGTTTGCAATTCTCCATCTACAGATAAGTCGGGATGACGACGATGTAAATAAGCGACGGCTTCCCTAACCTTGGTAGCGGTATGGTCTTTGGAAGAGCCGAAATTTGAATACGATAGCATGGCCATGACAGGCTTGATCCCAAACATTTTCATAACCCCAGAAGTCATTTGTGTGATTTTTATCAAATCGTGAGCTGTTGGGTTGATGTTAATGGCTGTATCACTTAAAAACATAGGCCCGCGCTGGGTAATCATTACATTGGTTGTGGCAATTCTAGTGGAGCCTGGCGCCAGACCAATCAAATCCAACATCGGCTTGACAATGGAGGGGTAATTCCTAGAATAGCCTGTTATCAAAGCATCAGCATCTCCTTCATTGACCATCATAGCTGCGTAGTAATTTCGCTCTCGCATGAGTTTTTGAGCCGAAAAAAGTGTTTGTCCACGTCGTCCTTGTTGCTTCCAAAACACCTCTCCATATTTATTCTTTTGTTCGATATGCGTCTCATCTTTAGGATCAATAATCGGCACATTTGCATCAAACTCAAGTTCACTTTTAAGGGATTCGATTTGCTTTTTATTACCCAATAAAATTGGGTGAGCGATGCCCTCCTCATGTACAATTTGGGCCGCTTTTAGAACGTCTAATTGATCGGCCTCAGCAAAGACCACCCGCTTGGGATTTGATTTGGCACGGTCAAACAATAAGCGCACAATTTTATTGTCAGCATTCATGCGGTCTAACAACTTTTCCTCATATTTTTCCCAGTCTAAAATAGGAGATTGTGCCACACCACTTTCCATGGCTGCCTTAGCAACCGCTGGAGGTATTTTTGCAATCAAACGCGGATCAAAGGGCTTGGGGATGATGTAGTCACTGCCGAAAGCGAGACGCATTTCTCCGTAGGCAATATTAACTTGTTCAGGAACTGGTTCTTTGGCCAGTTCTGCCAATGCGACAACAGCTGCTTTTTTCATAGCTTCATTAATCGTGGTCGCTCTAACGTCAAGCGCACCTCGAAAAATAAAGGGAAATCCCAAAACGTTATTCACTTGGTTGGGGTTGTCACTGCGTCCAGTCGCCATAATAATATCATCTCTAGTCTTTACAGCCAAATTGTATTTAATTTCTGGATTTGGATTGGCCATGGCAAATACAATAGGTTTTGTAGCCATGGATTTCAGCATTTTTGGGGTCACTAAATCTGAAATTGATAATCCAATAAAAACATCTGCTCCGACCATAGCCTGTTCGAGTGAATCTATTGTTTTTGCTGTAGCAAATTCTGCCTTTTGAGCAGTTAAATTTTCTCGGTCCTTACGAATAACCCCCTTGCTGTCTATCATAACTATATTTTCGTATTTGACACCAAGGGATCTGTAAAGACGGGTACATGAAATTGCAGCCGCCCCTGCACCACTCACAACAATTTGCACCTCACCAATTTTCTTTTCAGCCAATTCAAGAGCATTTAAAAGCGCCGCGGCAGATATTATAGCAGTGCCGTGTTGATCATCGTGCATCACTGGAATATTTAGTTCTTCTTTTAAGCGTCTTTCAATTTCAAAAGCTTCTGGTGCTTTGATGTCTTCTAAATTAATCCCACCAAAAGTCGGGGCTATATTTTTGACTGTTTCTATAAATTCATCGATATTTTCAGTGTCCACTTCAATGTCAAAGACATCAATATCCGCAAAGATTTTAAATAGCAACCCTTTCCCTTCCATAACTGGTTTTGAAGCTTCGGGGCCTATATTTCCAAGACCTAAAACAGCCGTTCCATTGGATATTACAGCTACCAAATTTCCTTTGGAGGTATATTTATAAGCTTCAGATGGATTTTTTTGAATCTCAAGACAAGGGGCTGCAACCCCAGGAGAGTATGCCAAGGATAAATCACGCTGGGTGGCATATTTTTTTGTAGGGACAACTTGAATTTTTCCAGGGTTGGGCTTGGCGTGATACGCCAAAGCTTCCAACTCATGTCTTGTGCGTTTTGACATAATAAAATTTTAATTATTAAAGATACAAACTTAGGTATAAATGTAGCATAAGAGAATGGTGGTTATTCATATAAAAATCTAATATTTCGCTTTAAACCGCTATATTTAGTTCGTTTTACAGCGGACTTTTTAAAGACCTTGTTAAAAGTTTCTAGAGTAATTTCCTCCCAATCTTTTTTTGACATTGAAAGCAGTTCGGGCTTGGGACTAAAAAGGGGTTCACTGTGGTTTTTGGAAAAGCGGTTCCATGGACAGACCTCTTGACAAACATCACAGCCAAACATCCATTGATCAAACTGTCCCTTCACCTCATTAGGAATATTCTCCTTTAATTCGATGGTAAAGTAAGAGATACACTTGCTGCCATCCACTTTGTAGGGTTCGGTAATAGCCTGTGTAGGACAGGCATCAATACAAGCCGTGCAGCTACCGCAATGGTCAGTAACTGCGTGATCTACCTCCAAGTCTAAATCGATAATAAGCTCCGCTATAAAGTAGTATGAGCCTACTTTTTGGGTAATTAAATTACTGTGCTTACCAATCCATCCCAGTCCTGATTTTTTGGCCCATGCTTTTTCCATAATGGGAGCAGAATCTACAAAGGCACGTCCATTAACATCTCCAATTTCTTCTTTGATATATTCCAAGAGTTGTTTTAATTTATCTTTTATGATATAGTGGTAATCTAGCCCATAAGCATATTTACTTATTTTAGGGGCATTGGGGTCTTGTTGCACAGCGTCTGTATAATAATTATAGGTAAGTGAAATAACGCTTTTTGAACCTTCAACTAACAAGGTTGGATCTAGTCGCTTGTCAAAATGATTTTCCATATAATGCATATTGCCATGCATATTGTTGTGCAACCAGCTCTCCAATCGCGGGGCCTCTTCCTCTAAAAATTCTGCTTTACTGATTCCACAGGATAAAAACCCAAGGCGTTTAGCCTCGGCTTTGATACTTGTGGTATACAGCTCTTTATTTGACATGTTTAAAACAACCCTTTTTGATAATCCCCTCTTTGACGACCGAGGTGTTTGTAGGCCAGTTCTGTGACTTCGCGACCCCTAGGCGTACGCATGATAAAGCCTTGCTGAATTAGAAAGGGTTCGTAAACTTCTTCGATGGTTTCGGGACTTTCGCTTACGGCCGTGGCTATTGTGGTAATTCCCACAGGACCTCCTCTAAATTTATCAATAATTGTTGTCAATATTTTATTGTCCATATCATCCAAACCATGAGCGTCTACATTGAGGGCTTTTAATCCAAATCTAGCAATCTCAATATCGATGTCTCCATTGCCTTTTATCTGAGCGAAATCACGAACTCGCCTGAGCAAGGCATTAGCAATTCTAGGCGTTCCGCGACTCCGTCCAGCAATTTCAACGGCCGCTTCAAAACTTATTGGAACCTTTAAAATTTGTGCGCTACGTTGTACGATTGTTGAAAGTAGTTCTGTCGAATAATATTCCAGTCGGCTGCTGATTCCAAAACGAGCCCGCATCGGAGCGGTGAGTAGTCCAGATCGGGTAGTCGCCCCCACTAAGGTGAAGGGGTTGAGATTGATTTGAACTGTGCGAGCATTAGGCCCAGATTCAATCATAATATCAATCTTATAATCCTCCATGGCAGAGTATAAATATTCCTCTACAATGGGGCTTAAACGGTGTATTTCGTCAATAAACAAAACATCGCGTGTTTCTAAATTTGTCAGTAAACCCGCAAGGTCTCCGGGCTTGTCTAAAACCGGACCAGAGGTAACTTTAATACCCACACTGAGTTCGTTTGCTAAAATATATGCTAAAGTTGTTTTGCCCAGCCCGGGAGGTCCATGAAAGAGGGTGTGATCTAATGCCTCTTCTCTTTCAAACGCTGCTTTGACAAAAATTTGAAGGTTTTCCAGTACTTGCTCTTGACCCGAGAAGTCCGCAAAGCTTAATGGCCTTAAAACCTTTTCAATGTCCTGTTCTTCTGAGGAAAAATTTTCGTCTGTTGGATCAAGGTGCTCATTCATAATAACAAATATAAAGAAAAAGCCTTTCGCGTTTAGGAAAGGCTTTCTAAAACTATAAGGAAGTAACTAACAACTAATGCTGCAGTTCTTCTTCTCCTTTTTTAAGTGGAATATTTTGAGGAACAAAATCCTCTTCATATCCGGGCTTGCTGTAGTCGTAAGGCCAACGGTGTACAAAAGGAATCTTACCTGGCCAATTGCCATGCATATGCTCAACAGGTGCAGTCCATTCAAGGGTAGTGGAACGCCATGGATTTTGTTCGGCTTTCTTACCATAAAAGATACTGTGAATAAAATTATAAAGAAAAACCAATTGTACCAATCCAGCAACCAAAGCAAAGATTGTAATAAGAACTTGAACATCTTGAGTGTCGTCAAAAAGTGGGAAGTTACTGTTGGTATAATAGCGCCTTGGAAGCCCAGCCATTCCTATAAAATGCATTGGGAAAAATACTCCATAAGCACAAACTGCCGTAACCCAAAAATGAATGTAACCCAGATTTTTGTTTAGCATGCGCCCAAACATCTTGGGAAACCAGTGATAAACGCCTGCAAACAGGCCATAAAGTGCAGAGATGCCCATCACCAAATGGAAGTGGGCAACTACAAAATAAGTATCATGAACATTGATGTCTAAAGCACTGTCTCCAAGGATAATCCCGGTCAATCCTCCAGTGATAAAAGTAGAGACCAAACCTATTGAAAACAACATAGCTGGATTAAATTGTAGGTTCCCTTTCCAAAGAGTGGTGATATAATTAAATGCTTTTACGGCAGATGGAATCGCAATTAATAGGGTTGTAAAGGTAAAGACAGACCCTAAAAATGGATTCATTCCAGAAATAAACATATGGTGTCCCCAAACAATTGTGGAGAGAAATGCGATGGCTATGATTGATGCTACCATTGCGCGATAGCCAAAAATAGGTTTGCGGGCATTGGTGGCGATAACCTCAGAAGTAATACCAAGGGCAGGCAACAATACAATATAGACTTCCGGATGGCCTAAAAACCAAAATAAGTGCTCAAATAAAACCGGTGAACCGCCTTGGTAATGAAGGACTTCTCCCTGAATAAATATATCAGAGAGAAAAAATGAAGTACCAAAGCTTCTGTCCATTATAAGAAGTAGTGCCGCAGAAAGTAAAACTGGAAATGAAATTACCCCGATGACTGCCGTAATAAAGAATGCCCATATTGTAAGTGGCAACCTTGTCATAGACATGCCTTTGGTTCTAAGATTTAACACCGTTACAATATAGTTGAGGGAGCCCAGTAAAGAGGAGGCTATAAAAATTGCCATGGATACAAGCCATAGAGTCATCCCAGCGCCAGAACCTCCTTGTGCTATGGGCAAAGCACTCAAGGGTGGATAGACAGTCCATCCAGCTGCAGCAGGGCCGGCTTCAACAAACAGGGATGTCACCATGATAACACTTGATAAAAAGAAAAGCCAATATGAAATCATGTTTAAAAATCCAGAAGCCATATCTCTTGCTCCAATTTGTAATGGAATCAAAAGGTTGCTGAAAGTTCCACTCAAACCAGCCGTTAAAACAAAGAAAACCATAATGGTTCCATGGATGGTAACTAGTGCCAAATAAATATCGGCATCCATGACGCCACCTTCCCCCCATTTCCCTAGCAGGGCTTGGAACAAGGCATTGGGTTTGTCAGGCCATGCAATTTGCATCCGCATGAGTAAGGACATTAAAATTCCTATGATTCCCATGATGAGACCCGTGACTAAATATTGTTTTGCGATCATTTTGTGATCCTGACTAAAGATGTACTTTGTAACAAAAGTCTCTTTGTGGTGATGTCCGTGATCGTCACCGTGTGTATGGGTATCTACGTGTACTGACATAATCTTTATCTATTTCAAAATTAGTAATTAGTTTTGAACTAATGAATTCTTAAATAATCTCTGTTCTTGTAACCACTGGTTATACTCGTCTTGTGTTTCTACAATAATTTTCATTTGCATATTATAATGGGACTTTCCACAAATTTTGTTACAAAGC
>MDSV01103572.1_pt1 | contig 18271 bp, 20 predicted proteins | sample 810851 | NCBI WGS metagenome assembly MDSV01 (sample SAMN05326640, study PRJNA326480) | marine metagenome | isolation source: seawater | place: Atlantic Ocean: North East | collected 2012 | reverse complement strand
TGAACAAAAACATCTTTTTCTTTATCTTCACGTTCAATGAAACCGTAACCTTTTTTTCCATTAAACCATTTTACTTTACCTTTAAGACTCATTTACTCGTTCCTTAGTTATTAATAATTATTGCAGATAATCTACAATAAGCCCGTTTTAATAGATTTAAAACAGATATGTCAAGGTGAAATATAGGTTTAAATTTAAAGAAATAAATGCCTTTAAATTAAATTAATTAAAATATTAGTTTTTTAATACTACTCTAAAGCAGCTATCATAGGCTCAGTGTCTGTAATAGGTGCAGCTAATGGGTTTATACGCTTACCTTCATTTTCGAGCTCGTAAGGATGTTTATAATTTGGAAATTCTTCATTATAAATTTTTACATACTCTTTAAATGTTGGTCCCATCCAATTTATGTCATCTCTTTCTTCGAACCTTGATGAAAAACCTCTGTTAGCCCACTCTTTTAAAGTTTTTGGAGGTTTATAACCTCTCTCAATCGCATCTCTCATCATTTTCGTTCCAGGCAAAGGAACAAAAACTGAATTATAATTTGAAATATATTTTGGGCTAACTTTTTTAAGCTCATGCATTAACGAAATCGATTGTTTTAAATCATCAATATTTTCGTTCGGCATAGCAAACATAAATGAATTATACATTGTGATGCCAAATTCTGCACAAATTTTTGCACTTTCTATATAGTCTTCTCGTTTTACTTTTTTAACCATAAAGTCGAGCATCCTTTGAGATCCACTTTCAACCCCAAACATTACCGTTGTTAAACCTGATTTTGCCATAGCTTTAAATTGCTCATGACTGTATTGTCTATGAAAAGTTCCTCTCGCTTGCCCTCTCCATTTTTTAGTTTTTCCACCCCCAAGAGATAGCATAAGTTGAGTAACATCCATTACATCATCAGTTCTAAGAAAAAATAATGGGTCCCTGAAATACATTCCACCAAATTTTTTATCTATCAATAAATATTTTACTTCACGTCTATACTGATCTCTTGCTTTGTGACCAACATCGTATACACCAGTTGTGCAAAAAGTACATTTAAAAGGACATCCTCTGGTTTTAAAATAAGAAACAATATTATTTGCTGATCTATATTTTTCTATATCAATTAAATGAAATGCTGGTGGTTCTTCATAATCAAAAACTGTCGGGGGACTTGATTTATCTCCTACGATTTTTCCATTAACTTTATAAATCACTCCTTTAACATCTGTAGGTATTTCTTTTTTTAAGTAAAGCGCATCTAATATTTTTGGCAATGTAAACTCTGCTGGGCCTACGAAAACAAAATCTGCCACATCTTCGTTTAAAAAATCTTCAGGACATGAAGTTGCATGAGGCCCTCCATGGACTACATGAATTTTATTATTCATATCTTTTGCTATTTTACTTACTTCAACAGCGTAATTTAAATCTGGACCAGTAAAACTAGTTACACCTAAAGCAAAAGTATCTTTTAATTCTTTGTGTAATATAGATCTCCACTCAGGTTCAACACGTGCATCAAGAATAACTGTTTTATAACCAGCTTTTTCTAAAAATGGCGCAAGGTAAATAAATGGATAAGGCATCCAATGTTCTTGCCTTTCTCCCCTTTTTTCAGAATTCATAGCTGGATAAGGAGGAAAAAATAATAAAACTTTTCCCTTGTTAAAATTTATTTTTGATGGTTTTAAATTTTCTGAATCTTTAAACACAAATTCCTTTTTTATTTTTAAAACTATTTGTTTTAAGCTCTATTTATAAAACTTAATCATTTACTTAATTAAAGTCAAAACCAATATTTATAATTAACTTTATATTAAGTAACTGAGATGTTCAATTATTGAACATAAATTCAAAATAGTCAACGATGAATTTATGGCTTTACTAAACAGATATCTAAATAAATTAAATATTTTTATGATTTCTTTGTATTCTGTGGTGGCCAGGGACGGAATCGAACCGCCGACACAAGCCTTTTCAGGGCTCTGCTCTACCGACTGAGCTACCTGGCCTTCTTAACTAAAATCTAAAGATGATTCTGCCTTTCGTTAAGTCGTATGGAGTAACCTCTACTAAAACATTATCACCAGTCAGTACTCTTATTCTATTTTTTCTTAATTTTCCAGCGGTATGTGCTAAGACCTCATGATTGTTTTCAAGCTTTACCCTAAACATCGCATTAGGTAATAGTTCTGTTACTTTGCCTTTAAATTCTAAAAAATCTTGTTTAGCCAATTTTATTTCCTTTTTATTTTAGTTTTATTTAATATTACTAAATAAATCAATGTTCATTGTAATCTTTTAATTCGCGCTCCACACTTTAATAATTTATTTTCAATTTTTTCATAACCTCTATCTAAATGATAAATTCTGTTAATAACCGTTTTATTTGGTGGAACTAATCCAGCTAATACTAGACATACCGAAGCTCTTAGATCTGTAGCCATTAATTCCGCACCATATAATTTACTTTTTCCGAAAATTTTTGCCTTATTACCCTTAACTTCAATTTTAGCTCCCATTCTTATTAATTCAGAAACGTGCATAAAACGGTTTTCAAAAATGTTTTCTCTTATTGTAGAATTACCTTCAGCTTTTGTCATTAATACCATAATTTGGGCCTGCAAATCAGTAGGAAAACCTGGATAAGGTTTAGTTGTAATATTAATACTTTTAAGTTTTTTTGAACAACTTACAATTATATAATTTTTACTCTTATTTATGGTAACACCCATTTTGCTTAATAATCTTAGTTCAGTTGCTATGATTTTAGGATCAACATTTTTAATCTTTAGTTTCCCTTTAGTTAGCGCTGCAGCAACAACATAAGTACCAGCTTCAATTCTATCAAAAATAACTTTATGTTTTGCCCCTTTCAAATGCTCTACTCCAAATATATTTATACCTCTTCTTCCAATTTTTTTAATTTTACATCCTAATTTTTTTAAAAATAAAATTAAATCATCAATCTCGGGTTCTATTGCACAATTTCTAAGTTTTGTTTCTCCTTTAGCATAACAAGCTGCTATTAAAATATTTTCTGTTGCACCCACTGAAACTTTTGGAAAATTTATTGTACAACCAGTTAAACCTTTTTTTGCATTAGCAAAAATGTAACCATCTCTTATCTTAATTTTTGCTCCCATTTTTTTTAGTGCTTCTAAATGAAAATTAATTGGTCTTGAGCCAATCGCGCATCCGCCTGGCAAGGAAACCTTAGCTATTCTATATTTTGCTAGAAGAGCTCCAAGCACTAAAACACCTGCGCGCATAGTTTTTAAGAGATTGTATGGAGCAAAAGTTTTTAATAATTTTTTATTAAAAATTTCAATCCTCTTTCTTCTTTTGTTAAATTTTACAGTTGATCCCATTAAACTTAAAAGATCTATCATAGTTAAAACATCTTTTACTATGGGTATGTTTTTTATAACAACTTTTTTATTTGTTAATATTGTTGAAACTAATATTGGAAGTGTTGCATTCTTTGAACCAGAAATTGAAATAGTGCCAGATATTTTTTTACCCCCTGTAATTTCTAGTTTTTGCATTTAATTTGAGATTAAACTTTAGGCAAAGTTACGCCAGTTTGATTCATATATTTTCCATTTCTTTTTTCATAAGTTATGGATGGTTCTTCATTACCTTGTAGAAAAACAAACTGACAAGCGCCTTCATTGGCATATATTTTTGCAGGTAATGGTGTTGTATTAGAAAATTCGAGTGTTACATGCCCTTCCCATCCTGGTTCAAGAGGAGTTACATTTACAATAATTCCGCATCTTGCATAAGTTGATTTTCCCAAACATATAACCAAAATATCTTTTGGTATTTTGAAATATTCTACTGTACTTGCTAGCGCAAAAGAATTAGGTGGGATTATACATTCATCCCCCTTTCGAGAAACAAAACTATTACTCTTAAAATTTTTTGGATCTACTATAGCTGAATCAACGTCAGTAAAAATTTTAAATTCATTAGAAACTCTTGCATCATAACCAAAAGAAGATAGTCCATATGAAATAGATTCACCTCTCTTTTGTTCTCCTATAAAAGGCTTAATCATTTCCTTTTCCATAGCCATTTTTTTAATCCAGCGATCTGACAAAATACTCATTTTTTTTTATTTTTTTTTTTGATTCTTTCTTGAAATATTTTTCTCTTTTTAAGATTTTCTCTTAACACGCGACTGACTTTTTGATGTCTTAAATCTTTTTTTAAATTTATTTCCATCCATTTTATTTTTGATTAGGATTAGTTAAATCATCTAATGTTATTGTTTTTTTAATATCATGTGTTTTATTTTCTTCCTTAACTGTAGGCGTAGTATCAGAAGATAACAATCTTTTCGCTCTACGTTGAGCTAATCTTGCTTTGCGTTTTGCCTCCTTAAGCATAGCTCTTTCTCCACGTTTAGATTTGTAATCATAATGTATACCCATAAAGTCACCATCTATTATTAGATTGTTTTTACTTTGTTGTTTACCTTATTGTCAAGATAGTTAAATAATATGGCAATTTTTTGCTTACATAAAAGTTAATATTAAGTAATTCTAATTTTACGAGAGCTATTTAGCTTTGTGGATATATGCTAATTAATTAATTGATAAATAATTCACACAAACTCAGCTTAAAACCCGAGACAGTTAAATTATCCATTTTTTAAACTTGTCTTTATTTTCGTAAATATATTTTGGAAAAGATCTGTCTATTTCTACTTTTCTATATTTTATATTTCTATTAAAAATGTCTTGTTCTTTTTCGATTTTTTCTTGAATATTCTTCTGATTCGAAAAATCGCTTTTATTAAATTCACCATGTGCAAAAGATTTAATCTTTTTTGATATATTTTCAGGACTTTGTAAATATGCAAAATGCCAACCTCCATTTTCTATAATTTGTAGGTTCCTAGGTTTATCGATTCTCCAAAATGGATATTTTTTAAATTTCAAATTTCTTAACCATTGCGGAGATTTAAGGTTTTTCTTCAAACAAATTTTTGAGCCATGCCAATTATTTTCTGTTTCATTAAGTAAGTTAATTTTATAATTAAACATTCTTTGAGAAAAAACTGCGTATTTATTTTTTTTATTAAATTTATCAATTTTATTTAGATCGGGTATTTCATCTACATCAGATAATATTATCAAATCGTCATCTCTAGCATTTTTTAAACCTCTCATAATTGAGTTTCTCTGATGTTGTTCTACAAGAGATTCTCCTCCAAAATGAGGTTTTTTAATAACATCTTCAGTATCATCAACAACTATATAGTTTATTTTGTTACTAAATCTTTTAAATTTTTTTGAATCAAAATTTAATTTTTTAATATTTCCTTGATGATCAGTGGTAGACTCTACAATTATAAAATGATCAACAAACTCATTCAATATATTAAATCTTAAATCTAATATATGTTCTTCATTAAAAAATTGAAAACAGTCATATATTGCCATAATAAAATATAAATTATAAATTTTTTTCAATCAACAAAATTGATTTATTAATTAAAGAAATTATCTTTAAGTTTTTGTATTTCGATATTTGATGAAAAATTTAATTTATCAGAAATAACTTGAAGTAATTTTATATGCCCAAAAATTAACATAAGGCTGATAAATTCATTTTCTTTAGATAAAATGATTTTTTTACCTATTTCATTTAAATAGTTTGGAATAAAAATCATATCCATCTCTACAGGTGATTTAGTAATATGTGGTCCAATTTCAGTCCATTCACAAGTCATATAATTTAAATCGTATAAATAGTTTAGTACTTTGCTCCAATCGGGTGCATCCTGATACATTGGAACAACTTGAGCTTCGATTTTCATTAATAGAGGTCTATGACTACCCAAACCTTTTAAAATCTCAAATTCTGCTCCCTGCGTATCAATTTTTAAAAAGTTTATTTGGTCAATATTTATTTTTTTTAGACTGTCTTCAATTGTTGTGCAATCGATATCAATCTCTTCGGTAACTTGAAATTCTGAAAAATCTTTTTTTTTAAAATTATATAAATCATAACTTTCTTTACTGGGTTTATACATAGAAGAACTTCCAGTTCTATTTCCTAAAATATATAATTTTTTTTTACATGCTGAACTCCATAAGCCTTTCGATATTACTTTATAGTTTTGTTTAACTAATTTTTCTGCTTCTGATGGGATAGGCTCAACTACAATGGCGTTAAAAAAACTATTATATCGTTTATCGAACATACCACTATTAAAAAAGCCTCCTTGTGCACCAACATCAAGGGCTGTTAATTTTTTTTTTCCCAACAATTCTAAAATTAACTTTTTACGGTTAACGCTTTTATGGGCTTCATAACGAAGCTTATTAAGTTGGTTAATAATTCTTGCATTTAATTTAAGTAAAATAAAAATTTTAGAAAAAATTGGAATTAAAAAATAAATAATCTTAGATAATAGCCTATAAAAAAATCTTATTATTTTTACAAATACTAAATTAATCATTTTCTAGTAAACGTGGTTAATCCCAATTTTTTATTATTAATTCTTGATGACGCGCAGTGAATATGACTTCTATCCATTATGAGAGTTTCGCCAACTTTCCATTTATAGACCATGTCAATTTTCATTCCTTTGAGGTTGCTAATATTGATATGAGTTAAATATTTTTTATGAATTTCAGTATCAAATTCTTCGTTACCTAAATGTTTATTAGATCTATCATTTTGTTCTGGTTTAGGATTAAATTTTAGTTCCTCAACATCATTCGTAAAAGTTGTAGATCTTCCATACCAGCGATTTTTAAAAACTACGGTATCACCAAATGAGGATAATGGTGTCACAACTTGTTTATAAATTATATTACTTCCATCAAAACCTGAATCAACATGTAATGGCAAAGGAGAAAAACTTTCATGAAACAACCCATAAAAATCCTCCCCACTTTCTGATTTTAAAGAATCCATTTTATAATCTCCCAAAACTTCTTTGAGTCTCTTAAAATATAATTCATCTAATTCTTTATTAAAATTTTGTATCCAGGCTTTTTTTCTAACTTTTTGTTTATTATTAAAAACTTTTGTAGGTAATTTTTCAAATAAGTCACTTATCATTTGAATTTCTCTTTCAGAAAATATTTTTACTATTTTTGGAGAAGATTCAAAACTTTTTATCTTATCTAAATAAATACGTTTCATTTTAATTTAATTTAAAAAAAAATTTTTTAATTATAAATGCTAAAAATAAAATACTAATAAAAGCAATTATTGGAATATAAATCTCTGGTGATAATAACATAGTAGAAAAACTTATTTCGGTATTTTGATCAATTATTTTTTCCAATCCACTTCCAAGAGCTACTGTTACAAACATTGACGGTGCACTTCCTATCAAAGTGGCTATAAAATAATTTTTTATTGGCATATTAAATAAAACTGGCATAATATTTTGTATCGTAAAAGGAGCTCCTCCACCACCAACAAATCTAAATAATATAAAATAAAAAATATCATTTCGATTAAAAAAATCTTTTAATTTAGAAAATTTTGGTGCTAATTTATTTTTGATTATGTCTTTAAAGAAAAAATTTGCCAACATATAAAAAAGCGTTGCTCCAATTGTTGTGGATAAAAGTATAATTGCAATACCCCACCATTTTCCAAAAATAAAACCAGATAAAAGAAGAAGAGGCATTACAAAACCTAAACATAATATCCAAATAATTGTAAAAATGAAAAAAACACTAGTTAAAAATATAAAATTTTCATTTTTATATTTCAAAATAACATCTTTATTTGATCTAATAAATTCATAGCTCGTTAAATCTTTAAAATCGACGAAAGAAAATAAAAAATATAAGCCAATTAAAATGATTCCTAGATAGGTTAGCCCAATAATAAGTTTTAAATTTAAAGATTTTAGATTCATATTTTAACTTTTAACTGTACATATATGTTCTTATTACCTATAACTATCAAAAAATTTAAGAAGAACTAAGTATATTTTATGAAAAGAACATATCAACCCAGCCGAATAGTAAGAAAAAGAAGGCATGGATTCAGAGCTAGAATGAAACTAAAAGGTGGAAGAAAGACTATTGCTAGAAGACGCGCAAAAGGAAGAAAAAAAATATCCACATAACAAAAGTTCTTATAATGATAAAATTTAAGAGTCTTAATCAAAGTAAAGAGTTTCGAAAAATTTTAAAAAAGAAAAGTTTTAATACAAAATATTTTAAAATTTACTTTGATAAAAATTCATTTAATTTAAAAAAAAATTTAAGCAAATTTTTACATATAAGTTTTGTAATGAAAAAAAATATTGGAAATGCTGTAGTAAGAAATAAAATAAAGCGAAAACTAAAATATGCTGTACAAAAAACTTCTAAACACAAGCAACTAATAGACTTAAACTTCACTTATGTAATTTTTGGAAAAAATAATGTATACAATGATAAATTTGAAAACGTGCTTGGTGAAGTAAATCAAGCATTTAGAAAAATTAAACAGATTGGTGAAAGATTATGAAATTATTTAGCAATGCTTTAATTATGTTAATAAAATTTTATAAGTATTTTATTTCACCGTATTTTCCTTCAAACTGTAGATATATGCCAACGTGTTCAGAATATTTTATAGATTGTTTAAAAAATAATGGATTTTTTAAAGGTGTATTTTTTGGTTTAAAAAGAATTTTAAGATGTCATCCAATAAAAATATTAGGTGGTAGAAGCGGATTTGATCCTGCCCCAGATTTTAAAAAAAGGAAATAAATGGACTTTAGAAATGTACTAATGGCAATCATATTGTCCTCCATAGTTTTAATTGGTTGGGGAACTTTTTTTGAGCAGCCTAATATTGAACAGGTCGATAATAAAAATAGTTTAACGAAAAATAATGAGCTTGATTCCCCAACAATTGATGAAAAAGAAAATATAACTGAAATTTCAAGAAGTGACACAATAAATGAAAGCAAAAGAATAAAAATAGAAAATCAAGATATTAAAGGTTCGTTATCTCTACAAGGAGCAATTATTGATGATATTATTTTTAAAAATTATAATGAGACCCTAAATGGTGAAAAAAAAGTTACTTTTCTGAATCCTAGAAATTCTAAAAAAGAACACTTTATCGAAACAGGTTGGGCGTCAGGTGGTGGTGAAAAAATAAAGCTACCTTTAATTAATTCTCAATGGAAAATTAATGGTAATACAACTCTAACCCCTGGAAATCCAGTTACACTTGAATGGAATAATAATGAAGGATTAATTTTTAAAAAGAAAATTGAATTAGATGAAAAATTCATGTTTAAAATTACTCAAAGTATAAAAAATAACTCAAATAAGTCATTTCAATTTTATCCTTACGCACAGATAACTAGAAATGGTAAACCAGAAGGAAGACAAATATATATTTTGCATGAAGGTTTTCTTGGAGTCTTTGGTGATGAACTTAAAGAAAAGGATTATAGCGATATAGATAAAGAAAAATTTTCAATTAATAGTTCAAAAGGCTGGTTGGGTATAACGGATAAGTATTGGCTTACAGCAATAGTTCCAGAAAAAGGAAAAGAATTTAAAGCAGAATTTGTTGCAAAAAATCAAAAGTATAAAGCAAATTACATAATCAAGGATGTTTATATTCTTAACCCAAATAGTACTATTTCTAATGAAATAATTACTTTTGTCGCGGCAAAAGAAGTATCCGTAATTGATGGTTATGCTGAAAAATTAAGCATAGAAAAATTTGATCTAACCATAGATTGGGGATGGTTTTACTTCTTTACGAAGCCTTTATTTTTTGTGATTGATTATTTTTTCAAGCTGACTGGAAATTTTGGTTTTGCAATAGTAATAATTACTGCATTAATAAGATTAATCTTTTTTCCTCTTGCAAATTACTCGTTTAAATCTATGGCTAAAATGAAGATACTCCAACCAGAAATGGTTAGATTAAAAGAATTACATAAAAGTGATAAAGTAAAACTTCAACAAGAAATGATGGCTCTATATAAAAGAGAAAAAGTTAATCCCGTTTCTGGTTGCTTGCCTGTTCTAATTCAAATTCCTTTTTTCTTTGCTATTTATAAAATGTTATATGTCACTTTAGAAATGAGACATCAGCCCTTTTTTGGCTGGATTAAAGATTTATCCGAAAGAGACCCTACATCAATTTTTAATTTGTTTGGATTAATTCCTTGGGATCCTCCAACCTTTTTAATGATAGGCGCTTGGCCAATATTAATGGGTATTAGTATGTTTATACAGCAAAAACTAAACCCAACACCTCCTGACCCGATCCAAGCAAAAATCTTTATGTTTTTTCCAATTTTTTTAACAATTATTTTGGCTCCATTTCCCTCAGGTTTGGTAGTTTATTGGACAATAAACAATATCTTAACCATCGCACAACAATGGGTAATAATGAGAGGAACAAAAGTCAAAACAGTCTAAATACTTAATGGCCTCTTCAAATAATTTAGATAATCAGATAGAAAAGTTTTGGCCTAAAGATGGTCCCTTAATAGGAGAGGTAAAAAAATATATAAAAAAATATACTAAAGAAAAAATAGTTATTAAATGTGGTGGTCGAGTCCTGTTAGATCCTGATCTATTTAATAATTTTATTGAAAGTATAATAATATTAAAAAAATTAGGACTTACTCCAATAATTGTTCATGGTGGTGGACCAAGAATAAAAAAAAAATTAAATGAACTCAATATAGCAAGTAAATTTATTATGGGACTAAGAGTAACTGATGAAAAAGTTATGAAAGTTGTTGAACAAGTAATGGTTGAGTTTAATAAGGAAATTGTAGAAGCCTTAAATAAGAAAAATTGCGAGGCAAAATCAATAACAATAAAAGAGAATAATTCAATTTATGTTGAGCAAAAAAATAGAGAATTAGGCTATGTTGGCAAACCTACGAAAATCGATGATAAGATAATTAAAAAAATTATAAAAGAAAACTTTATACCAATTATTTCCCCAATGGGATTAGATCAAGACAAACAAGCTTATAATATTAACGCAGATACAACTGCCGGTGCTTTGGCAAAAAGTTTAAAATCTAGACGTTTGTTGCTCATGACTGATGTTGAGGGGGTTTATGACAAGAGAAAAAATTTAATTTCAGAAATTAAATCATCTGAAGCTGAAAAACTTATTTATGACGGAACAATCAGTGAAGGTATGATTCCTAAAATACGAACTTGTATAGATGCGGTAAATAATGAAGTAAAGGGTGTTGTGATTATTGATGGAAGAAAGCCACATTCGATTCTCTTTGAATTATTTTCTGATAAAGGCTCAGGAACCTTAATAAGAAAATGAAAAACCTTAAATCAATAAAATTTTGGCTATTCGATCTTGATAATACTTTATATTCTGGAAAAACAAAAGTATTTGAACAAGTTGATAAAAAAATGTCACAATATATATCTGCGAAATTAAACGTAGATATTAAAGAAGCAAAAGAAATTCAAAAAAACTACTTTTACCAATATAACACAACGCTTAATGGAATGATAAAAAATCATAAAATAAATGCAGATGAATTTTTAGATTTTGTTCATGATATTAATGTAGATTTTCTAAAAAAAGATTTTAAACTTGCTGAAGAACTTAAAAAACTAGATGGAAAAAAAATTATTTTTACTAATGGGTCAAGAAAGCATGCTATAAATATTACTGAAAGAATTGGGATAGACCAATATTTTGATGATATTTTTGATATTGTAGATTCAGAATTTATTCCAAAACCTGCAGTTGAGCCTTATAAAAAGTTAGTGGAAAAACATAATATTGACCCAAATTTATGTGTATTTATTGAAGATATTGCAAGAAATTTAAAACCAGCATATGAAATGGGTATGAAAACGATTTGGATAGAAAATGATGAACCTTGGGCTAAAAAATTCTCTGACAGCGCCTTTATAAATTATAAAACAAATAGTTTGTCTGAATTTTTAAAAAAAGTTAATTTAGAGAAAGCACTATAATGAATACTAATTCTTTTGAAAATATAATTAATGAAGCTTGGAACAATAAAAACCAAGTAAATTCAAAATCAAGCAGAAAATTGTTAAATGCAATTAACAAAACAATAGATTTACTAGACTCTGGAAAAGTTCGAGTTGCTGAAAAAAAAGGTAGTGAATGGATTGTTAACCAATGGATTAAGAAAGCAATTTTATTGAGCTTTAGAGTTAATAAAATGAAAACTTCAAAAGGTCCATATGCTGTTTGGTATGATAAGATTGATGGTAAAACTAGGGAATGGAATGAAAAGCGATTTATTAAAGAAGGCTTTAGAATGGTTCCTAATGGCGTTGTACGAAAAGGTGCTTTTATAGGAAAAAATGTTGTCTTAATGCCATCATTTGTAAATCTAGGAGCTTATGTGGATGAAGGTAGCATGATTGACACTTGGGCATCGGTAGGTTCTTGTGCGCAAATTGGAAAAAATTGTCATATATCTGGTGGTGCTGGAATTGGTGGGGTATTAGAGCCCATGCAAGCTAATCCAACAATAATTGAAGACAACTGTTTTATTGGAGCAAGAGCAGAAATAGCCGAAGGAGTGATTGTTGAGAAAGGATCTGTTTTGTCTATGGGTGTTTATATAGGAGGTTCGACGAGAATTATTGATAGAGCAACAGGAGAGATTCATTATGGAAAAGTTCCTGCTTATTCAGTTGTCGTAGCAGGATCTATGCCAAGTAAAAATAATCCGGAAGGCCCTTCACTGTATTGTGTGGTAATTGTTAAAAAAGTAGACCAGAAAACTAGAAGTAAAACATCAATTAACGATTTATTAAGAGACTAAACCCTAATGCAAATTACTGAATTACAATTAGCCAAAGAATTGATTCGCAAACCAAGCGTTACACCTAAAGATGCTGGAGCGATTGATCTTCTAAAAAAAAATTTAAAATTGTTAGGATTTAAATGTCAAATAATAAAATTTAAAAATATTAAAAATTTATATGCAAAACTTGGTAATTCAAATCCTAACTTTTGTTATGCAGGTCATACAGATGTTGTGCCGCCGGGCAATTTAGACAATTGGAGCGTAAATCCATTTAAACCAATAATTAAAAATAATAAATTAATTGGTAGAGGTGCAAATGATATGAAATCTTCTATTGCTTGCTTCGTGGCAGCTGTTAGTAGATTCAAAAATAGAAATAGAAATTTTAAAGGCTCAATTAGTTTATTAATAACTGGCGATGAAGAAGGCGAAGCTATTAATGGGACAAAAAAAGTTGTTCAGTATTTAAAAAAGAAAAAAGAAAAAATTAATTTTTGTATAGTAGGTGAACCAACAAATCCTAATAAACTTGGTGAGATGATAAAAATTGGAAGACGAGGTAGTATTACTGGGCGACTTACTATCATTGGAACCCAAGGCCATGTGGCTTATCCCCATAGAGCAAATAATCCGTCTAGTATTATAGTAAAAATTTTAAAACGAATAAAAGAAATTAAATTAGATAATGGAACAAAAAATTTTCAACCCTCAAACCTGGAAATTACAAAAATTAATATCGATAATCATGCTGATAATGTCATACCTGAATCAGCCAATGCTGTTTTTAATATAAGATTTAATAATAAGCATTCGTCTAGATCATTAAAAAGAAAATTAAATAACGTTTTTAAATCAATATCTAAAAAAACAAAATGTAAATTTAAAATTAAATATGAAGTTTCTGGTGAAGCTTTTTTGACAAAACCAAATAAGACAACTTACATGGTTCAAAGCACTATTAAAAAAATTACAAAAATTAAACCAAAACTATCAACTACAGGAGGAACTTCTGACGCAAGATTTATAAGAAAAATTTCTCCTTGCTTAGAGTTTGGTCTAGTTGGGAAAACTATGCATAAAGTAGATGAGTCTGTGCCAATTATTGATCTAAAAAAATTAACCAAAATATATGAAAAAATTTTGCAGAATTATTTTATATAAAATATTTGAACATTTTAAATTGAATTAAGAATTTCTATAGAAAGCTTTTAATGAATTTGGACAAAATTACATTAAGTTTAATATTTTTTTTACTTATATTTGCAATTTTCTGCTCAATAAATATTGGAATGTCTTGGGATGAACCCCAAAATCATTGGCAAGGAGCAATAAGGGCAGATTATTTAAAATCTTTAGAATTTGGAAATTTTAAATTTAAATCAGGAGGATGGTCTGAAGTTGAACCTGGGCTTTATGATACGATAAGTTTCTTTATATCAGATTTATTTATTAAGTTTTTTCCTGGAAAAATAATAGGCATTAAGCATTTAACTAATTTAACTTTTAGTTTTCTAACTTTAGTTGGACTTTTTGTATTATGTAAAAAAGTTTTGAATAAAGAAATAGCTTACCTTGCAACTTTCTTTTGCTTTATAAATCCATTTTTTTTTGGACACATGTCGATAAACCCAAAAGATACTATTAGCTGCTTTGCGTTAGTTTGGTTTGCTTATTATGCTTACAAGTATTGTATAAATTTCGAAAAAAAGCGATTACGTTTTTTAATTTTGGCTTCTATTTTCATGGGTATAGGTGTTGGCACTAGGCTTCCTTTTTTTGCAGTTCCAGTGCCAATACTACTTGCGGTATTAATTTTTATCTTTAAAACAAATAAGGATAAAATTTTACAAAATAAAATTCCAAAAAAAATATTTATAGATTTTTCAATCTATATTTTAACTACTTTTTTTATATTAATATCAGCTTGGCCTTACGTCCATACATCGCCTGAAATACTTTTAAAAGCTTTTAATTCTTATGTCCTTTATCCCCACGGTCCAGTTTTAGAAATAATAAATGGAAATATTTATGAAACTGCAAATACGCCACGAACATATTTTTTTAGTTTCTTTTTATTTAGAATGCCAATTTTTATTTTATTAATATTATTTGGGTTAATATTCTTTATGAATATGAATAATAATTTTTTTACTTCAAGATTTAAAAATTTTAAAAACAAGATTTTGGTTATTTTTTCTATATTTCTTTTTCCGTTATTTGTTCATTTAATTTTTCAAGTAAAAATATATAATGGAATAAGATTATTTTTATTTATAATTCCTTTTCTTAGTATATTAATAGCTATTTGTGTTTATTATATTTTGTGGAATTTTAAGAATTCTATTTATATTAAATCTTTCTCAATTATTATAATTATTTTTTTCTGTCTCTTTTTGCAAAGATTTTTTTATTTAACACCGTACCATTATGATTATTCAAATTTTTTAAATATAAAATTTGCAAGTACGCAAAAACTTTATATTCATGATTACTGGGCTACCTCTTATAAAGAATTAATGCAGTTAATAAATTCTAATAAAAACTTAAAAAATATTAAAGCTGATTATTGTGGTGGAGATCTCCATGGTCTAAAATATTTGTCAAATAAATATTCTGGAAAAAAAATAACTTTTGTTCCTTATGAACAGGCTGATTATATTATTATGATTGATACTGTAAGTAATGATATTAATAAAAAATCTAGTTGTTTTAGTCAGCGACCTGGAAAAGATATAGTTGTAGTCAAACGCTTGGGAACTATACTTTCGGTATTAAGAAAATTAGAAAAATAAATATTTGAAAACTTGTATTTTAACAACTGACACATATTTAAATCATAACACGGGAAGTGGGCATCCTGAAAAACCAGATAGAGTAACAGTTGTTATTAATCATTTAAAAAAAATCAAATCTGATAATTTAATTTGGAAAAAACCAGAAAAATTTGATCTTAAATATTTATATCTAACCCATGAAAAAGATTATTTAGAAAATGTAAAAAAATCTTTTCCTAATGAAGGTCTAAATTTTCTTGATGGAGACACTATCTTGTCTCCTGGTAGCAAACAAGCAACTATTGATGCAGTTGAATCTATGCTTACAGCTATTAAAGGGGTAATGAAAAAAGATTTTAGAAACGCTTTTTGTGCAGTGAGGCCCCCAGGACATCACGCTGAAAAGCACAAAGCTATGGGTTTTTGTGTTTATAATAATGTAGCAGTTGGAGCCTATTATCTTCTGGAAAAATATAAACTCTCAAGAATTGCTATTATTGATTTTGATGTACATCATGGTAACGGTACTCAAAATATTTTTCAAAATAATGAAAAAGTTTTATATATCTCTACTCACCAATACCCCTATTATCCAGGATCTGGCGCCGCAAATGAAAAGGGAATCAATAACAACGTTTTAAATATTCCCTTAAAAGCAGGTACTAAAAGTTATGAGTTTCTTAACGCTTATGAATATATTTTTAAAAAACTTAAAAAATTTAGACCTGAATTTATTTTATTATCAGCAGGATTTGATGCGCATAAAGATGATCCTTTAGCTCAAATTAATCTAGAATCTAAAGATTATTATATTTTGACTAAAAGAATAATGGCTATGGCAAAAGAGCTTTGTGATGGAAAAGTGGTTTCTATCCTCGAAGGTGGATATGATTTAAATGCTCTTAAAGAAAGTGTTGACTGTCATATAAAATCTCTACTTGAATAAACTTAATATTTAATCTTGGTTAAATAAAGCCCATAAGCTGGTGCAGGCGGTGCACAATTTATTCTTTTTTTAGATTTAAAAGATTTTTTAAAATCAGTTATGTTCCACTTTTTTTCGCCCAAATATTTTATACATCCCACCATAGATCTCACTTGCTGCTGTAAGAAAGATTTTGATACAAATTTTAAAGTAATTTTATTTTTTTCTTTTATTACAGATATACTTTCCATTGTTTTAATAGGTGACTTAGCTCCACAAGATGAAGATCTATAAGTTGAGAAGTTATGTGTACCCAATAACAATTTAGTTCCTTTTTTCATTGCTTTGATATCTAATTTTTTTCTAATATGCCAAGCTCTATTTTTCTGTAATGTTAGAGGTGATATTCTATTTATTATTACATATTTATAAGTTCTTTTTTTAGCGCTATATCTTGAATGAAATTTTTTACTTACTTTATCTATTTTTAATATTGAAATTGATTTATTCCCAATATGCTGATTCAGAGCAGGAAGAAAAAATTTTTTTTTAATATTTTTTTTTAAATCAAAATGAGCTATTTGAGCTAAAGCATGTACACCAGAATCAGTTCTGCCAGCTCCTGTAACTACTACTTTTTCTTTGGACAAGTTAAATATAGCTTTTTGTAATACCTCTTGGATAGATAAACCATTTTTTTGAAATTGCCACCCAACAAATAACGTTCCGTCATATTCTATTTTTAATTTATATCTCTGCATTAATCTAAAATTGAATTTTTGATTATTTTATTACCTAGCAAAAATTCTTTAGTAGTCTGCTTTTTTTTTCCGGCACGTTGTAATTCTAAAATTTTAACAGAATTTGATTTGCATGCTATTGATAAGTTTTCATCTAGGACGGTACCTACTTTTCCATTTAATTTAGATATTTGGGCTTTCAAAATTTTGAATCTTTCTTTTTTAAACTCAAACCAAGCTCCTGGTTTTGGACTAAGGCTGTGTATGTGTGATAAAACTTTAACTGCATCTAAATTCCAATTTATTTTGGTTTCATTCTTTTCAATCTTTTTTGCATATGTGGCCTTAGAATCAATCTGCTCTACAAATTTTGGATTCCCTTTTTTTATTATATTTAAACTTTTAATTAGTAAATCTGCACCTAATTTAGATAAAATATTTTCTGCTTCACCATGAGTTGTATTTTGTTCTAATTTTAATTCCTGAGAAATTAAAACAGGTCCACTATCTAGCTGTTCCTTTATCTTCATAATACTTACACCTATTTTTTCATCTCTATTCATTATCGCTCTTTGAATTGGTGCGGCACCTCTCCACTTAGGAAGTAATGAGGCATGAATATTCAAAAATCCTAATTTTGGTATTTCCAAAAATCTTTTTGATATTATTTGTCCATAAGCAACCACAATAACTATATCTGGAAATAATTCTTTAAAAATTTTTAATTCTTCATCAGTATTTAAATTTTGAGGATTGGTAAATTTAATTTTATTTTCTTTACAAAATTCTTCTACAGGTGATGGATTAATTTTCTGACCTCTTTTAGATTTCTTTGGGGGTTGAGTATATACTTTAAGAATATTACAATTATTTTTAATTAGAGATTCAAGGGCAGGAACAGAAAAGTTGGGAGTTCCCATAAAAACTAGATTAAGTGACATTAATTTAATATTGAATTTAAACTACAATTCTTTCTACAACTTTTTTTTGTTTTGTAAGTTTTTTTATTATCATTGATTTTTTTAATTTAGATAAATAATCAATAAATAAT
>MDSV01065248.1_pt1 | contig 18272 bp, 14 predicted proteins | sample 810851 | NCBI WGS metagenome assembly MDSV01 (sample SAMN05326640, study PRJNA326480) | marine metagenome | isolation source: seawater | place: Atlantic Ocean: North East | collected 2012 | reverse complement strand
TGAAAATGAATTTTCATTTAAAAAAAATAAATCTAATTTAATTGTTACATTTAATAGAATTGCTTTTATATTTTTTATTTTTTTAATTATTTGCACTATATATTCAATAAGAGTTTTATACTTAGGAAGCCTACATTCTGAGATTGGAATAAATATTACTTACCCAATTAAATCAAATTATAGGGCCGATATCATTGATAGAAATGGAAACTTTTTAGTAAAAACTGTAAATACGATAGATATAGGAATACATCCAAATCTTGTTATTGATAAAAAAAAATTTCTCATAAATCTAAAGTTGATTTTTCCAAATAAAAATTTCATAAAAATTAAAAAAAAACTTTATGGAAAAAAATATTTTTATCTAGAAAAAAAAATTAGCCAAGAAAAATATGAGAAAATTCGTCTACTTGGAGAAAAATCAATTGAAGCTGAAGAAAAAATATCAAGAATTTATCCCCAAGAAAACTTGTTTAGTCACATCATTGGTCAAATAGATAACGATAATAATGGAATTTCAGGAATTGAGAAATTTTTTGATTATGAATTAAAAACTAGAAAAGAACCTTTGGAGCTAACAGTTGATACTGATATTCAGTTTTTAGTCAGAGAAGAACTTTTAAAATTTCAAGACATTTTTAGCAGCAAAGGAAGCGCTGCAATTTTGATGAATGTTAACACTGGCAATATAATTTCAATGGTTTCATTGCCCGATTTTAATTTAAATAAAAGAGAAAAAATTAAGGATATAAAATTTATTAATAGAGCCACAAAGGGAGTTTATGAACTTGGCTCTGTTTTTAAAACTTTCACTATTGCAGCGGGAATTCATGAAAAAGAAATAGAACCAAGTACAGAATTTAGAGATTTGCCAAAGAATATTAGATGCGCCGGAAGACCAATAAGAGAATATGATAACGAAATTCCGTCAGATCTAACTGCAGAAGAAATTTTAATAAGATCAGGAAATATTGGATCTGTAAGAGTTGCACAAAAAATAGGAATTGAGAAATTTAAATCTTTTTTGGAAAAAATTGGAGTTCTAAATAAAATTGAATTTGACATTGAAGAAGTTGGTCAACCTTTATCATTTAGATGGGGAAAATGTAAACTTGCCACATCATCTTTTGGACATGGGATAACCACCACACCGTTACAACTAGCAAAAGGTTATGCAATTATAACTAACGGTGGATATGATGTAAAACCAACATTGATTAAAAAAAATTATCTAAAAACAGAAGTTAAAAGTAAAATTTTAAATGATAATGTGTCAGAGCAAATTAATCCAATTTTAAGAAAAATTGTATCTACTAAAGAAGGCACTGCAGGATTTGCTAATATAAAAGGGTATGAGGTAGGGGGAAAAACAGGTACGGCACAAAAAACTTTAGAGGGGGGCTATTCAAAAGAAAAGGTAAATACTTTTGTAGGTATTTTTCCGACATCAAAACCAAAATATGTTTTGGTAGTTTTATTAGATGAACCTAAACCAAACAAAGAATATGTATACTACTATAAAGATGGTTCAGGTTGGAAATATAAAGGAACGCCCTATAATACAGCAGGATGGACATCTGTTGAAGTTACAGGCAAAATTATAGAGAAAATTGGACCTATTTTAGCCACAAAATATATCAAAGTTAATTAATCTCATGTTGATAGGCAACTATTTTAAAAATATTAATTTTAAATTTAAGAACCATTTTTTTTCAGGTTTAAGTTTCGATAGTTCTGCCTGCAAAAAAAATTATATTTTTTTTGCAATAAAAGGAAATCATTTTGATGGAAATAAATTTATTAATCATTCAATAAAAAAAGGTGCAAGGACAATTGTATCCAACAATAAATACCAAGGAATAAAAAATAATGTGCTTTTTATAAAATCATCAAATGTAAGAAAATTACTTGCTGAAATTTCATCTAAAATTTATAAAAAAAAACCTAAAAACTTAATAGCAGTTACTGGAACAAATGGAAAATCATCGATTGTTAACTTTTATTTACAAATATTAAAATTTAATAAAAAAAAAGTTGCATCAATTGGAACTCTGGGAATTCATACAGCTTCAAAAAAAACTGAAGCACAAAATACTACTTTGGACCCACTTCAATTAAGTAGACAACTTACAAAATTGAAAGAAAAAAATATTGATAATTTGATATTAGAGGCATCTAGTCACGGTCTTAAACAATGTAGATTGGACGGTTTAAAATTTAAAACAGGAATATTTACTAACTTGTCCCATGATCATTTAGATTATCACAAATCTTATAAAGATTATTTAGATGCAAAATTACATTTATTTAGAAAACTCTTAACAAAAGATTCAAATATAATTACAGATTTAGATATTCGAGAGTATAAAAAAATTAAATCAATTGCCTTAAGAAAGAAATTAAAATTACACACAATATCTAATAAATTTGCAGATTTATCAATTATATCTCACAGATATGCTGGGGAAAAACAACATGTAAAAATAAAGTATAAAAAAAAAATATATAATTTTGAATTGAATTTAATTGGCAAAGTCCAAATAAAAAATGTTTTAATGTCAATGATTGCCTCACACAAAAGCAATATTGATTTTAAAAATATTGTAAATTCTATTCATAAAATAAAACCTGCTTATGGCAGATTGGAAAAAGTTGGCTCAATAAAAAATAATTCTTCTGTAATATTAGATTACGCACACACCCCCGATGCATTAAGAACCTGTCTACAAAATATAAAAGATCAATTTAAAAATAAAAAAATATCAATAGTGTTTGGTTGTGGTGGAGATAGAGATAAATTTAAAAGACCTTCAATGGGAAAAATAGCAAATGAATATTGTGACAAAATTTATTTAACTGATGACAATCCCAGAAATGAGGATCCATCAAAAATAAGAGCAAATATTAAAAAAAAAATTAATAAATCAAAATTATACGATATTTCAAATAGAGGAAAGGCCATTGATCAAGCAATACAAGATTTATTAACAGGAGAAATTTTAGTTGTAGCGGGCAAAGGTCACGAAAAAATTCAAGATTATGGAACATTCAAAAAATTTTTTTCAGATAAAGATTGCATTATAAAGTCTATTAATAAAAAGAATAAAACTTTAAAAAATGATTTAAAATTTAATATTTTAAAAGAAACATCACAAAATAAAAATCTTCTAATAAAAAAAAAAATTAGAAAAGCTTCAATAAACTCAAGAGAAATAAAAAAGAACGATATTTTTTTTGCTATAAGAGGAAAATATAAAGATGGAAATAAGTTTGTTAATGAATCTTTTAAGAATGGTGCATGTTTGGCTGTTGTGAATAAAATTAATAAAATAGGAAAAAAAAACAATCAAATTAAGGTAAAAAATAGTTTAAATTTTTTAACAAAAACTTCTGAAATTATTCGACAAAATTCTTCTTCTAAAATTATTGCAATAACTGGTAGTTGTGGAAAAACTTCATTAAAAGAAATGTTAAAAAAAACTCTTAATAAATTTGGCAAAATAACATCTTCACCAAAATCATTTAACAACAAATATGGAGTTCCATTAAGTTTATTTAACTTAAATCCAAAGCACGATTATGGTGTTTTTGAAATTGGGATGGATAAAAAGGGCGAAATTGATGCCTTATCTAAAATAATTAAACCCGATGTTGGTGTCATCACTAATATTTCGTATGCACATGCAAAAAATTTTAAAAATATAAAACAGATTGCGATGGCAAAGTCAGAAATAATTAATAATATTGTTGCGAACGGAACCTTAGTATTAAATGCAGATGACCATTTTTTTAGTTTACATAAAAAAATTGCCATAAAAAAAAAATTAAAAGTCCTTACTTTTAGTACAACTAAAAAATCCAATGTTAGATTGAAATATATAAAAAAAGAAAAAAACAAATTTAAAATTTCTATTATTATAAATAATAAAAATAAATTTTTTTATACTTCTTGTGAATTTAAAAGTTTTATCAAAAATTTATTAGCTGCAATTGCAATAATTTCAATTTTTAAAGACCCCACAAAGCTAAACAAAAATATTTTTTATAACTTAAATTTTCCAAAAGGAAGAGGGGATATTTCAAAAATAAGATTTAAGAAAAAAAATATTTATCTGGTTGATGAAAGCTATAATTCAAATCCTTTATCTCTTAAATCGGCCATAGAAAATTTTAATTTAATAAAAACAAATAATAAAAAATATATGATCTTAGGAGACATGCTAGAATTAGGTAAATATTCAAAAAATTTACATCAGCAAATAACACCAATTATTAATTCAAGCACAATAAATAAAGTTCATATATTTGGTAATCATATAAAAGAAACCTATAGAAATATTAGTCCAGGCAAAAAAGGTTTAATTTTAAAAGAAAGTTCACAAATAAATGATTTGATTAAAAACAAATTAAATAATAATGATTATCTAATGATCAAAGGATCTAACTCAACAGGACTTAACAAATTTACAAATCAACTTAAAAAATAAAAAATGCTTTATAGTTTACTAACTAATCTTGTAGATACATTTTCATTTCTTAATGTATTTAAATATTTGACAGTAAGAACAGGTCTGGCTGTTTTTACATCTATGCTTGTGGTCTTTTTAATTGGCACACCTTTTATAAATTTTTTTTCAACAAGACAAATTTTAGACCCTATAAGAGAAGATGGCCCAAGTGATCATATTATTAAAAAAATTGGCACTCCAACTATGGGTGGAGTTTTAATTTTATTAGGTCTTTTTTCTGGTATTTTACTTTGGGGAGATTTATCCAGCTATTTTGTTTGGTTTTTAATTTTTATAGTAGGCAGTTATGGTTTGTTAGGAGCTTACGATGACTACAGAAAAATAAAATATAAAAATTCTTCAGGAGTTTCATTTAAGTTTAAATTCACAGTGCAGATTCTGATTGCTGTTATAGGTATAATTTTTTTAACCTATTCTTCAGATCATTCTGAACTTGAGTATTTATATTTTCCTTTTTTTAAAAACTTAATAATTAATTTAGGATGGTTTTTTATTCCCTTTTCAGTTTTCATAATAGTTGGCTCATCTAATGCCGTAAACTTAACAGATGGTCTTGATGGACTTGCAACAGTTCCAGTTATATTGGTTGCCAGCTGTTTTGCATTTATTAGTTATGTTACTGGAAATATAGTTTTTTCCGAATATCTTCAAATACCATATATTGAGGGAATTGGAGAAGTTTCAGTTTTTTGTGGCTCTATAATTGGTGCTTGCATAGGTTTTTTATGGTTTAATGCGCCACCTGCAAAAATTTTTATGGGAGATACAGGCTCTCTTGCTTTAGGTGGTTCTTTAGGTGCAGTAGGTATTATTACAAAACACGAAATAGTTTTAGCTATTACCGGAGGTCTTTTTGTATTAGAAGCTGTTTCAGTAATTATTCAAGTTGTCTCGTATAAACTTACTGGCAAAAGAGTTTTTAAAATGGCGCCTATCCATCATCATTTTGAAAAAAAAGGTTGGCCGGAGTCAACCGTAGTTATTAGGTTTTGGATAATATCAATTATATTAGCAATGATAGGCTTGGCCACATTAAAATTCAGATAATGGTAGAAAAAAAAAAAATTTTTCTTAAAAAAAAAATTTTAATTTATGGTTTAGGAAAAACTGGAATATCTAGTTATATTTTTTTAAAAAAAAATAATGAAGTTTCTGTTTTTGATGATAATAAAAAAACTTCAGTTAATAAAAAAAGTATTTTTAAAAGTTATTTTGATTATATTTTAATAAGTCCTGGTATAAACATTAAAAAATGTCTTCTTAAAAATTATATTAAAAAAAATCTAAAGAAAATTATTACAGATTTAGATGTTTTTTATAGTCACTATTGTAAAAATATAAATATATCAATTACTGGAACAAATGGAAAATCAACCACAGCAAAAATTTTGTTTCATGCTTTAAAAGATCAAAAAAAAGATGTTAGACTTGTGGGCAATATTGGACATGCAATCCTAAACGAAAAAAAAATTTCTGAAAAAACTATTTTTGTTATAGAGATTTCATCCTATCAAATTGAATATAGTAAAATTTTTAAAGCCAACTATGGTGCCATTTTAAATATTTCACCAGATCACCTAGAACGTCATGGTAATTTAAACAATTATGTTAAAGCAAAATTTAAATTAGTGAAAAATCAAACAAATAAAGATTATGCATTTTTTGATATTAAAAATAAATATATTAAAAAATTTTTAAATAGGAATAAATTAAATTCAAAAATAATTAATGTTTGTAAAAAATCATATCTAGAAGAAATTAATAATATTAAAAACCCCTATTTTTGTACAGATGGAAATAAAGAAAATTTAAGATTTATATTTTCAATTGCAAGCAAATTAAATTTAAATAAAAAATATTTATTTAAAACAATAAATAGATTTAAAGGCTTAAATTTTAGGCAACAAATTATTTATAAAAGTAAAAAAATTACCGTGATAAATGACTCCAAGGCAACTAGTTTTTCATCAAGTATAAATATTCTTAAATCTTTAGACAAAGCATATTGGTTAGTAGGAGGAATTCCAAAATCTGGTGATAAATTTTTTATGACAAAGAAACAGTGTTTAAATTTTAAGGCATATATATATGGAAAAAATAAGAATTATTTTATAAAAAAATTAAAAAATAAATTACGATATGAATATTTTGATAATCTGCAAAATGCTCTTAAAAAAATTATTTTTGAGATCAAATCTAAAAAAATTAAGTTACACAGTACTATTCTTTTTAGTCCTGCCGCTGCATCGTTTGATACTTATAAAAATTTTGAAGAAAGAGGAAAGAAATTTAATGAACTTTTAAAAAATTTTAATTTAAAAAAATAATTTATGTATCAAATTGGTTTAATTAATAAACTTTATTATGAATGGTGGAAAAATATAGATAAATCTATTTTTTTTTTAATAATAATTTTGTTTTCATTAGGGTTATTTTTTTCGTTAGTTTCCACGTCACTTATCGCTTCAGATAAATTAAATACTAATAGCTATTATTTTTTCTTAAGACATTTACTTTATACTTTTATTGGAATTTTTTTTATAATATTTTTTTCTGTATTAAATGAAAAGAATTTATATAGAGTATCAACCGTATTATTTTTGATTTGCTTTGTTTTTTTAGCTTTAGTGCCAATTATTGGCGTCGAAGTTAAAGGATCTAAACGCTGGGTTGATTTTTTATTTTTGCCAAGATTTCAACCAATTGAAGTTTTAAAACCTTTTATAATTATAATGATTGCTTCAATTTTAAGCTCAGAAAAAAACAGCAATGTTTATTATAAATATTTTTTGAGTTTTATTTTAATTATACCAATTATATTTCTTTTAATAACCCAACCAGATGTAGGACAAACTTTTTTAGTACTTTTAACTTGGCTAAGCTTAATTTTCATATCTGGAATTAATTTAATTATTTTTTTTATTTTTTTTGGGTTAATGCTCTCATTATTACTTTATTTAATTTTTTTTATTCCTAAATTTTCCTATATTTTAGTTAGGTTTAAATCTTTTTTTGACCCATCTTCTGGAAATAACTATCAGTCGGAAAAAGCATCTGAAGCAATAATAAATGGGGGGTTTTTTGGAAAAGGAATTGGAGAGGGTGTTTTAAAAAATAGAGTTCCAGAAGCGCATACAGACTATATTGTATCAGTCATCTCAGAAGAATTTGGAGCATTAGTTATAATTTTATTAATGATTATTTTTTTATTTTTTATATATCAGGTATTTAAAAAACTTTATTTTGAAAAAAATAATAAAGTAAAATTAATTCTTGTTGGATCAGCATCCATTATACTATTTCAAGCATTAATTCATCTGGGTGTTAATATTAGACTGTTTCCGACTACAGGAATGACATTACCTTTTTTAAGCTATGGCGGCTCTTCAATTATTGGTACAGCAATTTTATCAGGAATAATCTTAAATCTTACTAAAAGAAGAATTATATATTGATGAAAAAAAAAATTTTAATTAGCACTGGTGGATCTGGAGGGCATGTTATTCCTGCCAGTGTATTTTTTGAGCATCTAAAAAATGATTTTGATGTTTTTTTGTCCTCAGATGAAAGAGGAATGAAGTTTTTGAACTTAGAAAAAGATAAGGTAAAAATTATAAATACACCAAAATTAAAAAATAATCTTTTACTATTACCTTTTAATTTTTTTTTAATTTTTTTTTTAACTATAAAATCTTTCTTTTTCATAAGAAAAAATAATATTGATATTTTGATATCTACTGGGGGATATATGTCGTTACCATTATGTATTTCTGCTAAGATTTTAAATTTAAAGATGTACCTATTCGAACCAAATATGGTAATAGGAAGAGCAAATTTTTTTTTTATGAATTTTTGCGAAAAAATATTTTGTTACTCAAATAATATAAAAAATTTCCCAAAAAAATACTTAGATAAAATAATTGTAATAAATCCATTACTTAGAAAAAATTTTTACTCAATTAAATTTGATGATAAAAAAATTACAGGTGAAGTAAAGTTACTAATTATAGGCGGAAGTCAAGGAGCAAAATTTTTTGATGAAGAGGTTAAAAATTCAATTTTAAATTTATCAAAAAAATATCAATTAAAGATATATCAACAAAGCAATAGTGAAAATTTTGAAACTTTAAAAAATTTCTACAAATCCAAAGATATTGATTGTAAATTATTTGATTATAAAGAAAACGTTTTAGAATATATATTAGACTCTAATTTATGTATTACTAGAGCAGGAGCATCAACTCTTTCAGAATTAACTTTTCTAAACGTTCCTTATATAGCTGTACCTTACCCTTCTGCAAAAGATAATCATCAGTATGAAAATGCACTTTTTTATAAAAATAAAAATTGTTGTTGGATACTAGAGCAAAATAACATAACTAGCGAAGTGCTTTCAAAAAAATTAATTCAAATTATTGAAAATAAAGATGATTATTCTGAAAAAAAAAGAAATATGAAAAATTTTAGTTACCAAAATAGCTGGAATAAGATAAACGAAAAAATTATACAGACAATAAATGAAAATTGAATTAGCAAAAAATGAAAATATACATTTCGTAGGTATTGGCGGAATTGGAATGAGCGGCCTTGCGCTAATTATGAAAAGTATGGGATTTAAAATTCAAGGGAGTGATATATCGGCAAATAAAAACATAGAAAGATTAAAAAAAAATAAAATAAAAATATTCATAGGTCATGCAAAAAAAAATATTGATAAAGCTACAATTTTAGTTATTTCGTCAGCAATCAAAAAAAACAATTCTGAAGTTCAGCAAGCTAAAATTAAAAATCTACCTATTTACAAAAGAGGTGACATGTTAGCTCATATTGTTTCGTTAACTCAAAATGTAGTTGTGGCTGGTTCGCATGGAAAAACAACTACCACTTCTCTTATTTCTGGAATTTTTTCTAAAGCTAAATTAGATCCAACAATAATAAATGGTGGTGTACTTAATTCTTTACAGAACTCAGCAAAACTAGGAAAAAGTAAATGGTGCGTATTAGAATCTGATGAGTCAGATGGGAGTTTTATAAAAGTTCCTCCTACATATGCTGTTATCACAAACGTAGATAGAGAACATATGGATTATTACAAATCAATGGATAAATTAAAAAATCATTTTTTAGAGTTCATTAATAAAGTCCCATCTTTTGGTAAATCTTTTATTTGCATTGATGATCAAGTTAACAATGAAATAATTAGAAAAATTAAAACAAAAAATTTTTACACTTATGGGATTAACAAAAATTCCAATTTTAGAATTAAAAACATTCGACAATATAGAGAATTATCTGTATTTGATATGATTATATCTTTGCCAGCTAAGGAAAAAATAATTTTAAAAGATATAAATATTCCCCTTCTTGGTTTTCATAACATAAGAAATGCTGCTGCAGCTGCAGCCGTTGGATTTACTATAGGAATATCCAAAAAAATTATAAAGGAATCCCTTAGTAAATTTGAGGGCGTGCAAAGACGATTTAACAAAATATTTTCATACAGAGGGGTAAATTTCTTTGATGATTATGCACACCATCCTACAGAAATTAGAGAACTGATTAATGGTGTAGACAAAGTATATCAAAAGGAAAAAATATTTTGTATATTTCAACCTCACAGAATATCAAGATTAAAGGATTTAAGAAAAGAATTTAGTTCATGCTTTAATAAATCAGATGGAGTTATTTTATGCCCAATATATAAGGCAGGTGAAAAAATAAAACTAGGATTTAATTATTTAAATTTTGCAAAAGAAATTGCAGTAAAATCAAAGGTAAAAGTTTATCTAATTAAGGATCAGCACCAATTAAGTAAATTTGTTAAACAATATATTTATGGAAATAAAGTTGTTATTGGAATGGGCGCTGGTTCAATCTCTAATTGGATAAAAGAGTTACCAAAATTATTATGAGTAAAATTAATGAATTAAAAAATTTTTCAAAAGATATAAAAGGAAAAATTATTTTTGATTATGATTTAAAAAAAACAAATTGGTTTAATATCGGAGGTATTGCTAAGGCATATTTTAAACCTGATAGTCTAAATGAATTAATTTTCTTTTTAAAAAAATTTGGTTCTAAAGAAAAAATATTCTTATTAGGAGCTGGATCAAATATTTTAATCAAAGATGATTTGTTTGATGGGGTTGTAATTAAATTAGGAAAAAATTTTTCTAATATATCTTTATTATCTGAAACAACACTGGTAGCAGGAAGCGCCACTATTGATAAAAAATTATCAGAATTTGCTTGTAAAAATAATATTGGGGGATTTGAATTTTTGTCATGCATACCAGGAACAATTGGAGGTGGATTAAAAATGAATTCTGGATGTTTTAACAGGGAATTTAAAGATATTTTGTTATCAATACAAGCGGTAGACAAAAGTGGTAAAATTTTAACAATTCCATCGTCTGGAATTAAATTTATTTATAGAGGAAATAATTTGGATAAAGATTTACTTTTTTTAAGCGCCTCCTTTAAGGGAAAATCTGAAGATAAGAACATAATTCAAAATAATATAGATTCTTTAAAAGATAAAAAAGATCAAGCACAGCCAACTAAAATTAAAACAGGAGGAAGTACTTTTAAAAATCCCATAAATCAAACTAAAGAAAAAGTTTGGGAACTAATTAGAAAATCGGTTGCTTTAGATACTAAATTTGGTGATGCTGAGATTTCACAAAAGCACTGTAATTTTTTTGTTAATCGAAATAATGCAACATTTAAAGATATGAAAAATTTAATAGATTTTGTTAAGCAAAACGTTAAATCTAAAACAGGAATTGATATAGAAACAGAGATTGAGATAATAAAATGAAAAAAAAAGTTATAATTTTGGCTGGTGGGATTTCTAAAGAAAGACTTATAAGTTTAGATACCGCCAAAAGTGTTTACAAAGAACTTAAAAAGAACAAGAATTACAATTCAACTATTGTAGAACCAGATAGTAATTTTTTAAAAAAAGTAAAATCTTTTAAGCCAGATATAATATTTAACGCACTTCATGGACAGTTTGGAGAAGATGGCTACATGCAGACAATTTTAGAGTCTCTAAAAATTAATTATACTCATTCTGGTGTTCTGGCCTCAGCCATAGCTATGGATAAAGAGATATCTAAAGAAATTTTTTTAAAAAATAAAATTTTAACACCAAAATATATAAAGTATAATTTTAATAAAAAGAATAAAAAGATAATTTCATTAATCCAAAAAAAATTAAAATTTCCTGTTGTAATTAAACCAATAAATGAAGGCTCAAGTGTAAATGTTTATATTTGTACAAAAAAGAATTTAATTAAAAATATTAAAAAATTATCAGCGTATAATGAAATTTTAATTGAAGAGTTTATCCCTGGTAGAGAAATTCAAGTAGCAATCATGGGAAATATAAAATTAGGCGCAATAGAATTAAAACCAAAAAGAAAATTTTATGATTATAAAGCAAAGTATAGTGTTAAAGCAAAAACAAAACATATAATTCCTGTTGATTTAGAAAAAAGAAAAATGCAAAAAATAATAAATATAGCATACCGAGCACATAAATTAATTGGCTGCAAAGGTGTTACGCGATCGGACTTTAAATTTTATAAAAATAAGTTTTATTTGTTAGAGATAAATACTCAACCAGGCATGACCAAACTTTCTTTAGTTCCCGAAATTGCAAATTTTAATGGAATCAATTTTGCTAATTTAATTGAATGGATTTTAAAAGATGCTTCAAAAAATAGATAAAAAAAATAAGATCTATATATACTTATTTATTTTTTTTTTATTAAGCACATTTAATAATATACAGCTAGTCAATTCAGATTTTTTTAAATTTAATGTTGATCAAATAAAAGTTTCAGGACTTTCAGAAGAAAATAATTTGCAAATTTCAGATGAAATAAAAAATTTATTAATAAAAAATATTTTTTTAATTAAAAAAGAATTTATATTAAAAATTTTAGAAAAGAATAATTTAATAAATTCATTTGAGATTAAAAAAATTTATCCAGATAAAATTGAAGTTAGAATTAAAAAAACAAAATATTTAGCGATAACAAATATTGACGGAAATTTCTTTTTTATAGGTTCTAATGGAAAATTAATTGACTATGATGAATCAAATAAAAATTTACCTTACGTTTTTGGAAAAATTAATATTAATAATTTTATCAAATTTATAAATTTTGTTAAAAAATCAAAATTTGATTTGAACAAAATAAAAGAAATTTATTTTTTTCCATCAGGAAGATGGGATATAAAAACTCTAGATAACAAATTATTTAAGCTACCAATGGAAAATATAGAATCTAGTTTTAATTTAATCTATTCAATTTATGAAAATGAAAAGTTTAAAAATGTAAAAATAGTTGATTTGAGATTTGAAAATAAAATAATTACTACAAATGAGTGAAAAAGAATTTGATGTTTATTTTAGTTTAGACGAAAAAAAATTAAACATAGGTGTTTTTAAAAAATTTGATAATAGTTTGTTTTTTTTACACGAAGATATTTTAAAAGTTAATTCTATAAATGAATATACTAATTTTGAAGAATTAGAAGTATCAATAGGAAAAAGTATTAGAAAAGTAGAAAAAAATATTAATGAATTTGTGAATAATATTTTTTTAATGATAGATACAAATGAAACAATGTCTATTCATATTTCCTTAATGAAAAAGCTTGATAACAAAAAAATTCAAAAAAAAGATATTCAGCACCTTATTTATGATGCAAAACAACAAATCAACAGCTCATATCCTGGAAAGGATATTATTCATATTATTGTACACAAATATATTATTAATGATTTAGATTATGATTTTGTCCCAGAAGATATGAATTGCAATAAAATTTCTTTAGATATTGAATTTATTTGTTTTCCTAAAAATTTAATTAAAAAAGTAGAAGGATTATTTAATAATTTTCAAATTTCTGTAAATAAAGTTATTTGCTCACATTATGCTAAGCTATTTTTTAATAATAGATTCGAGGAAAATATTTGTGAGATTGGGCGAAATTTGAATAAAGGTTTTAATAAAAAAGAAGTTGCAATAATTCCAAAAAAAGTTGAAAAAAAAGGTTTTTTTGAGAAACTTTTCCATCTTTTTAAATAAGAATCTGTATTTTCTTGTAACATTTGTTGTTTTTTAATTTTTTTCTTTAACTTTTATAAGTTCTCATGTCAGTTTTAAATCAAAAAACAATTAAAAAAACGATAGTTTTTGATGATGTTGCTCTCCACTCCGGAGAAAAAGTTCATATGGAGATTAAACCCTCTCAACCAAATAGTGGAATAATTTTTAAAAGAACTGATTTAAAATCCAATAATATAATAATCCCTGGAATTTTTAACGTTAGTAGTGCAATTTTTTGCACAACAATTTCAAATGATTATGGTGCGAAGGTTTCTACCATAGAGCATTTAATGGGCGCATTTTATGGAATGGGAATTGATAATGCAATAGTTGAAGTTGATGGAGATGAACTGCCAATCTTAGATGGGTCAGCCAAATCTTATATTCAAGAAATAAGTAACTCAGGGATAGAGACTAGCAATTCTCCAATCAAAGTTATTAAGATTGACAAAAAAATTACTTTTGAAGAAGGAAAAAAATTTATTTCGCTTGAGCCTAGTAAATTAAGTTTAGATATAGATTTTGAGATTATATATGAAAATTCTTTAATTGGCTCACAAAGAAATTTAGTTAAAGTTTACGAAGACGATCTAACAGACGTATTTAATTCAAGAACTTTTTGTGTATATGATGATATAGCAAAATTAAAATCAATGAACTTAGCTAAAGGTGGTTCTTTAGAAAATGCAATTGTAGTAAAGGATAATAAAGTTTTAAACAAAAATGGATTGAGAAATAAATTGGAGTTTGTAAATCACAAAATTCTTGATTGTATAGGAGATTTATATTTATCAGGTTATAAGATAATTGGAAAAATAAAATGTTCTCAAGGTGGACATAAGCTTACAAATCAACTATTAAGAAAAGTTTTTGAAAATGATCTAAATTTTTCCATTATAGAAGTCAAAGAAAATAAAGTTCCTCATTCATTTATCAACAAAAGATATCTAAAATCAATAGCTTAAAAGTTTAGATTTCTCAAAAAATCTGCTAAAAGTTTTTTTATGAGCGATTTAAAGAAAATTCTAATTATTTTTTGTTTATTTCTATCCTCTTGTTCAGGAAATTCAGAAAAAAATGTGGAGATAATCAAAGAAGATGAATTAGATCTTCAAATGATTGCAGCTTATAGTGAAGGAGTAAAAGCGCTCGAGAACGGAGATGTTTATTATGCGGCAAAAAAATTTAATGAAGCAGAACTGTTATATCCCCAATCTCATTGGGCACCCAAAGCTATCTTGATGGCTTCTTTTGCGTATTATACTCAAGCATATTATAAAAATGCTGTAGAGGAACTTGATAGATTTATAATCAAATATCCTAAAAATAAAAATTTGGATTATGCTTATTATCTTTTAGCCATGTGTCACTATGAAAGTATTGTAGACGAAAAAAAAGATTTAAAACCACTTTTATATGCTAGAGATAGTTTTCAATTAGTTATTGATAAATTTCCATTAACTGATTTTGCAATTGATGCAAAATACAAACTCGATTTGATAAATGATTTATTAGCCGCAAAAGAAATATATATTGCTAGGCATTATATAAAAAAAGAAAAATGGATACCCGCTATTAATAGATTAAAAATTATAGTCGATGATTATGATACTACTATATATATTGAGGAGGCACTTCATAGATTAGTAGAAATTCACTATAGGATTGGTTTACTCAGTGAGGCTAAAAAATATGCAAACACTTTAGGTTATAATTATTTATCAAGTGAATGGTATAAAGAATCATATAGAGTTTTTAACAAAGATTATAAAATTGAAAGAAAAACTTCAAAAAAGGAAAAAAAGAAGCTTAGAGATAGAATTAAATCTTTTTTTTAATAAATGAGAATTTCAAAAATTGAGAAAGAATATTTAAAAAAAATTAAGCTTTTTCAGAAGTATAATAGATACTACTATGACAAGAGCGACCCTCAGGTAGCTGATAGCGAATTTGATTCTTTAAAAAAAGAAATAATTGAACTTGAAAAAAAACATAAATTTTTAAAGTCTGAAAACTCTCCATCAAAATCAGTAGGTTTCACTCCATCAAAAAACTTTAAAAAAGTAAAGCATAAAATTCAAATGTTATCATTATCTAATGTTTTTAATGAAGAAGGTTTAAAAAATTTTGAAAAAAAAATACGTAATTTTTTAAGTTTAAAGGAAAATGCTGAAATAGAATACAGTGCCGAACCTAAGATAGACGGTATTTCAGCTTCATTAAGTTATAAAGATGGAAAATTTGTTCAAGGTCTATCAAGAGGCGATGGAAAAGAAGGCGAAGATATAACCGAAAACTTAAAAACTATTAAGGATATACCAAAAATTATTAATAAAGAAAAATTTCCCGTTGAAATCGATATAAGAGGAGAAGTTTTTATTGAAAACAGCGATTTTGAAAAAATAAATGAAAAGTTTGCTAACCCAAGAAATGCAGCATCTGGAAGTTTGAGGCAAAAGGATCCAGCCGCGACAAGTAAAATCCCATTAAAATTTATTGCTTATACCTTTGGGCATGCAAAAGGTATGAATATAAAATCTCAATCTAATTTTTTAGAAAATTTAAAAAAGTGGGGCTTTAAAACGAATGAATATAACAAGAATATAAAAGGAATAAAAAATTTAATTCTCAATCATCAATACCTAGAAAAAAAAAGAAAAGAAATAAATTTTGATATTGATGGTATTGTTTATAAAATAAATGATTTTGATTTACAAAAAAGACTTGGATATGTAACTAACGCACCAAGGTGGGCTGTTGCACATAAATTTTCTGCTAATAGTTCAATCTCAGAAATTATAAATATAGAAGTTCAAGTAGGCAGAACTGGAGCTTTAACACCAGTTGCTAAAATTAAACCAGTAAACATTGGAGGAGTTATTGTATCAAATGCAACTCTTCACAATGAAGATGAAATTGTTAGAAAAGATATACGAGTTGGTGATACTGTAACTGTTGAGAGAGCAGGCGATGTAATACCTAATGTAGTTTCTGTCGACTTAGCAAAAAGAAAAAAAAATTCTAAAAAATTTATTTTTCCGCTCAAGTGTCCTTCCTGTGGATCTACAACTGTGAAGGATTTCAATGAAATTACAAAAAAAAAAGATGCAGTAAGAAGATGTTCTAGCGAAGGTTTTGAGTGTGATCAAATTGCGAAAGAAAAAATCAAACATTTTGTTTCTAAAGAAGCTTTTAATATTGATGGATTCGGGAAAAAAATAGTTGAAAATTTTTGGAAACTTAAATTAGTAAAATTTCCCCAGGATATTTTTAAATTAGATTATGAAAAAATAAGAAATTTGGATGGGTGGGGAAATTTATCAACTTCCAATTTAAAATATGCGATAGAAAACAAGAAAAACATTCCATTAGATAAGTTTATTTACTCTTTAGGTATACGACATATAGGACAAGAAAATGCAAAGCTTTTAGCAAGACATTTAAAGACAGCAAATAATTTTTTTAATCTATCCTTAAAAAAAGATATTGATGAACTTAAAAATATTGATGGAATTGGAGATACTCAAATTAAATCTATTATAAGTTTTTTTTTAAATAAAACTAATCAGAAATTTTTACTTGAGCTACAAAAAGCCTTAGAAATAAAAGATGCTATCCAATTAAGCCAATCTGGTTTGTTAAAAAATAAAACTTTCATGTTTACTGGTAAACTAGAAGATATGAGCAGAGCAGAAGCAAAATCAATCATAGAGGAAAATTCAGGAAAAATAATAAGCAATGTAAATAAAAAGCTTGATTACTTAATAATTGGAGAAAAACCTACTACAAAAAAAATCAGTTTAGCTAAAGAATTAAATATAAAAATAATAACTCAAAAAGAATGGTTAAAAATGTTAAATTAAGTTTGCTAACCATTTTTTTTCTTCTTTATTTAAAAACTTAGATATTTTTGCATAAACGTTTAAATGGTATTTGAATAAATATTCTTTTTCTTTCTTGTTTAATAAATCAAAGTTTATTAGATCTTTTTCAATTGGAGCCAATGTAAGATTTTCAAAATTTAAATTTTTATTATTTTTTTTTACAAAAACTAAATTTTCAATTCTAATACCAAAATATCCTTTTTTATAATAACCTGGTTCATTACTTACAACCATTCCTTCTTCGAGTTTAACTGAATTATACTTGGAAATAGACTGTGGTCCTTCGTGAACATTTAAAAAAAACCCAACTCCATGGCCAGTACCATGTGCATAATCTAAACCATCTTTTTTTAAAAACTGTCTAGCTCTTATATCTATTTGTTTACCTTTGTTTGATTTATTAATATTTGTAGTTGCTACTGCAATGTGTCCCTTTAAAACCTTTGTAAAAATATTTTTAATAGAATTTTTTTGCTGTGAAAAACATATTGTTCTAGTAACATCAGTTGTTCCAAATTTATATTGACCGCCTGAGTCACATAAAAAAATATCTTTTTTTTTTATAACTTTGTTAGAATTTTTTGTGGCTCTGTAATGGACTATCGCACCATTAGATCCCGATCCAGCGATTGTATTAAAGCTTGGAAATAAATAGTTTTTATTGATTTTTCTAAATTTTTCTAATTTTTTTTCAGCATCAATTTCAGTTATTTTTTTTTATTTTTATATTTAAT
>MDSV01058794.1_pt1 | contig 18274 bp, 1 predicted proteins | sample 810851 | NCBI WGS metagenome assembly MDSV01 (sample SAMN05326640, study PRJNA326480) | marine metagenome | isolation source: seawater | place: Atlantic Ocean: North East | collected 2012 | reverse complement strand
TGTTATAGAATTCCCCGGGCAACTAAAACAATATTCTGTGGCGAATTTACGAGCCAAATCGTTGTTATTAACGCCCTGCAAACACAAATATGTGACAGAGCGCAGATTACAAAAATCTGATCTTTTGTTACCCTCGTCCACCGAGGCACCGTTTGAAAAAACACCATATCCATTATTTTTCGTTAATTGAGTGTACCAGCAGCCTGCTGGCCCAGCTTTGCGTATTTTCATATCCTGAATATTTGCCATTTCCAGAAGAGCTCTGCGACAATCCTGTATATTATTTCTTTGATATACAATGGCAGTGTTACCTTCAAAGGGTTCTCCGCATCTCCTTTGGGTACTTTTGAAGGAAAACGTTTCTTTATATTGTAAATATGGCGCCAGAATAGAACTTTCATCGCGACTTTTTATAATAAGTTGTTGTAAATCTTCATACCCTTCATAAATAAATTCGCCAGGTCTGCTTGAAAATCCAAATGGGCAAGAAATAACAGGTATGAAATCATCTCTGTCATAAGACATTTCCGAGTTTAATGACGGGACATGAATAAACGACGCCGGCATTCTGGCACAATCCGTAATTTCGAGACCATATTCGTTTTCCATGTAATACCATGGTATTTGTGAGGGTATATTCAACATATAAGGTAGTTGGTGTTCGGATTCTTCATTTGCAATAAACCCTGATAATTTTTTAACAGTCCCATATGGACATTCTGTGCAAGTTGCCGAACCAACAGGAGCATATTCGTTTCTTGGACATCGTATACATACTTTATCTACAAAATCGTCTGTCCGGAAGGTGGCTTCATTTGATTGACAAGCGCATTCATCATTGATATTTTGATTGAGACACCCTTCCACAAAAGATGTAATTGTCGAACAGCGAATAGAATCTATTGTACGGGTCATACCTTGATTTGGTTGATAATAACCGTCGGGACAAGCTTCCTTGAATCCAACTTCATTATATTGTGTACAATAGTGGCCTTTAGGACACAACCCTCCCAAAAATGGATCTTGTCCTTGTTCATATTCTTGTGTAACATAAAGTCCGAACTTTTGTTTATTGGAATCTAAAGTGTATGTGAAACATGTATCAAAACGATTGAATGTAGCGTCTTTCAATCTGTCGAGGGCATATCCCAAATCTGTCACATAAATATCCCAACCGGGACTTGTTAAATATGTGTCACATGATTCATAGATTATACAATTATTTGTATCCATCAATTGTATCAGATAGGGACTGTTGGAGTTTGGAACTGGTAGTTTGCCCCCCCTGAGAGCGTACCAGCGCGGAACTCTGTCGCCTGGCCATAAACGAGACGCTATAGCCAACGCGCCTGCCTCTTGTGCCTGTCGAGATGGGTTTCCGCTCAATTCGGTACCAAAATCATCTGGAGATCCTCCATAATATGTTGATATATATGACAAATATCTAACATTATTTTGTTGTGCATGTTCGATGCATTCTAAAATAGTGGCGGTTGTCTTTATTTCAGTTTTGGGGGCGGAATTACATTTGCGACCACGGACATGTATTTCGCGCGTTTCTGAAGCCGCATTCCCCATAAAATCGACTTCTATTTCTTTTTCTTGTTTATAAAAATCACAAACGCCAATACCATTGCATTTTCTGGACGAAGCCCCAAGTGCGTTATCCCACCAAAATTCTTCTGCTTTTTCCTCCGTTTGAATTACGGTGGCTTGTGAACGCACCCCCTTACCAAATAACCCCGGACAAGCTCGACAAATATCTCGGGGCACGCCATAGAAAATGTGATTGTTATATGGCCCTACATATACATTGTATTGTAATTCCGCTATTTCATTCTCTATAGACATAGCGTTGTCCGTATAAATATTATTTCTATTCGACAAACGAATAGAAGTCGTTGCAGTTTGTTCATAAGGCATTTTATATCCAATTTCTAATGTCATATCTTTGTTTATCCAATAATCTTCAATGGAATTCACGATATCTGTAATATAAGGCGTCCGCGTAAATCTAGAATAGGGCATTGAACCACGTAATCCGTCATGTACATAAGGTTGAAATCCGTTTGGACAGCACATTTGTTCGGAATCGAATGTCATTGACGTGCATATGCACCGTGTAGAAGGTAAATATACTTCGCGTTGCGGTTTAAACGTATCTTCGATAGTATAACTATATCGATATGGATGTGGTGCATGTAAACATCGTCCACCATTTAGACACAGCCCACATTCATATTGACAATTTTCCCCATGGAAACCGTTTTTAGTTTGCAGTTTGTCCAAAAATAATCCAAAATCCCCTTGGGCATTCCAAAATCCCACCCCCGTTTGTGGTGTTTCTTCAAAAGCACCCGTGCAGGTTAAACATGTATTTTCGTAGATAGAAGCGCGTGGATAACGTTTAAACCACATATGCCCATTGTCCGGTGTGAATTTATTTAATCGCAATACAAATACAGAATACTGTCTGTATAACATCATATAATAAAAGGGTATGTATGCCGTTTTGTCAAGCTTTTCCGGGCCATATCCACTGCAAATTTGATTTTTTGCACACATTTGAACGCCAACAACTATATTTTCTGACGAAGAATCCAATATAGAGTTCCCACCACAATAACAGACACCATCGCCATATTTTCCATACCAACAGCGTCCGTTTCCATTACATATAGTTGAATCGTGTGTACCGTCGTATGCTGGACATTTCACAGTACAATCTGTTGTAGCAAACCCGCGTCGACATTCATTACAAACGGGACTATCCCAAAATCCATTTCGACTGTCGTCATCACAAGTGCATCCTGGACAAAGCATCACTAAATTTGGGCGAATTTCACAGTTTTTATCAAACGATTGTGATGGTTTCGAATCACTTTTCATACCAAATACATAGGTCGTGATCGAACTTATATCAAAACAGTCGCCTGCCGATGTTGATTTTCCAGGACTTAAATGATTTGCCGGGCAAGTTTTACATGATGTCTGTGCCGGCTCGTCTTGATATTCACTTTCGACGCATGGCAAACATGAACGCTCAGATTCAAAATAACCAATAGGACACTCGATACATGAATCTTCCGACACCTGCTCTTCGCGTTCAGTATATTTACCTTCGGGACACTGTTTACATTTAATAGTGCCAACATTATTCGAATATTGGCCGATTACACATTTATTGCATATAAACTGTTCTTCAAACGGTTGCGATCTTCCTTCTGGACACTGTTTACAATTTTTTTTGCCTACTTCGCCATTATAATAACCAGCTTGACAAGATAAACAAGTGGATTGAGCCGTATCTGAATTATACTGCCCCTTTGGACAATCCGTACATTCTTCTGATTCCGCAACAGCCCATTTTCCCGGCAAACATTCGGTACACGGTGTTGTGCCTCCGACGCCAATAGTCCCTGCTTGGCAAATGCCATCAACAGTAGTACAACCCGTATTATCGTCATTGATTACTTTTCCTGGAACACAAAGTTTACAATTATATGAACGTGCATCAGAATACGTATCGCCGACACAATTTTTACATATACCGTCCAAACCATATTTTCCCGGATCACAATCCTTGCAAACATGATCAACAGATTCTCTTCCCGGAGAACAGACTGTGCAAAAGCCAGAAACAACCTCTTCGGTCGATTTACATGATTTGCAATCCTCAATAGATGTTGATCCTGTTATTGAAGTGGTTTTACCGTTGACACACATTGTACATGCCGCGTGTCCCCCCGAGTCTGTATACCACCCCAAGGGACAGTTTTTGCAAATACCATAATCCGAAAAGGTGCCAAATGGACAAGGTTTACACTCGCCCGATTCCGAATTTAAATATTCTCCTAATGAACAATATTCACATGATATTTTGTCTGCAGACGGTTTCATTTTATCCGGACACTGTATACACGGAGTTCCATCTGCAGAATATGTGCCACTGGGACATAACTGACACCCGGTATCTTGAATTTCTGATCCCGGACTACAAGATTGACAAATAACAGGATCATTCGATGGGCATTCGATACAAAAAGAACTGCCTTGACCAATACGATTGGTTAAATAACCATCAGGACATGTCTGGCACTCACTGGTTGTCTTGGAATATTTGCCTGTTAGACAATCGCTACAGGAAGCACTTCCTAATGTGCCTATTTTGCCAGATGGACAATCCTCACAACCCACTGAATTTTCAAGAGCTATCTTGCCGACTGGACAATCAACACATTTGTTTGAAATGACTTCTTGGCCAAAAGAACAGTTGCGACAAGATGTTGCATCGTCAGATCCCATAAATTCGGGACATTCTTGACAATTTGAAGACCCACTTTCTGGAGATATACCACGCCCATCACAAGATCCACATGCAGTTTGGCCAAGTTGATCCTGATATGTACCTACAGGACATTTGTCGCATCGGTCAGAACCGGTGCCGGCACCTTTGTAACCCTCTGGGCAATATTCGCACGTTAACGATGCGTTTTTATATTTGCCATTTGGACACGGTTTACACGCTGTATACTGATCAGATTCTTGGCCAATTGGACACAACGCACATGATTTCCTATCCACACTATGTATATAACCAATTGGACATTGTATACATTCGTTCGCTTTGTCAGAATCTTTGTATTTCCCCGCCAAACACGTTTTACAATCATTTGTTTTGCGTCTACATAAACATTGGTGTGTTGTTGAACAATCTGTTGTGCCATCGTCGGCCAACAGCAATTCAGATGTCCCAGAGACACATCCCGATGGTATATTAGTCGCAGTTGATATTACAGGGGTGCGGTGATCTAACTGCAGTGCAATCGCAATTTTACGACAATCTTCTGTATTTTTGACATCCGCCCAATCCCCATTACATTTTCCAGATGTTTTGACTAGATAAAAATCCGTATATTTACCAGGCGCACAATAGTTACATTGTGTTCCAGAGGACTCACTGCCTAATGGACATTCTTCATTGCATATTGCACCGCCAAACGCAGATTTTGTACCAGGAGGACAGTTTTTACATGAGGTCTCATTTGTATTATCTTGATATTGGCCTTGAGAACAATATTTGCATGTAACCTCTGAACCTATTTCGTCCATATAAAACCCAGGCAAACATATTTGACAGGGGGCACCTCCCAATACGTTTTGATATTTTCCTTCGGGACAATGTTGACATATCGTGGAGGCCACATTTGAATATTGGCCCTTGGGGCAGTTTTTACATTCGGTTATATCGTGATATAGACCGGGCTGGCATTGTGAACATGTGGCCGACCCTATTTGAGGCTTGTAAATAATAAAGTCATCCTCCCGTGCGGCTGATATATATCCAGATGGACATTGCGAACATTGAAGATTGTTTGCATCTGAAAATGTGCCTATTGGACATTCTTCGCACTCGCCACCTTCATTTTTTTGCCATCCGTGACAGCATTCGTCGGCCAAACTACAATCTCGACAATTGCTGGCGCCATCGTTTGATGTCCACCCTTCTGGACATTCTTGACAATTTTCCATACCGCCATATTCTTGATACTGACCAGGTTCACAAGCAAAACATTGTTGGGGTGTTTTACAAAAACATTGGATGATATTATTGCGATAACATTCCACATTATTATAGTTGTGAGCAATACATTCTTCGTCAGTTGAACATGTTTTAGCTTCAAAATTTGTTTTCCATGCGTTCGGTGCTGCGGTATCTTTAGATTTACATTTCCCATATGAGGGATTGCATTCGGCATTTCCTTGTTGATTAAAAAACAATTGTTCTTGATAGATATAACAACCCGTGGGCATTGAGTTATCGTTTTGGGTTGTCACTGTTTCATGATGGATCAACAATTGTGTAGTGGCTTTTAAACAATCTTCGGAAGTTGTAATATCTTGTTGAGGCGTAGTACAAGTTGATTGTACTGGTCGTATCGTAAAAGTATCTACAATTCCAAATGTACCCGCTTGGCATTGTGAGCACCCGTTTTGTATACCTATTTTACCAGCGGGACACGATAAACATGATTCCGTACCCACTTGCAATTGATAAAATCCCATTGGACAGGAAAGACATTTATCCTGTCCGCGCTGTTCTTGGGAAAATCCTGTTGGACAATCTTCACATACTAATTGTCCGGCTTTAGAAAATCTACCTTCTAAACAATCATCACATTCCCTACTCTCAGTATCCGTTTGATATTTTCCGGGTTCGCAAACTTGACAAGTCAGTGAATCGAGAGTTGGGGCTTTATATCCCGCCGGGCAGGCTAGACATGTACTTCCATACGTCCCAACAGGACAACTACACTCGTCACCATCAAATTCTTTCCCACCATCACAAAACCCACATTTTGCAGATCCTGGCGGTGATTTTTCACGTTTTGTGTGATCACACGGTATACAGTTGTCAACACTCGAATATGTATTTTCTGGACATATAGTACACGGTGAACCCGATGTTGATATCCACCCATCTTGACAAACAACACACGAAATACTTTTCAATTCGGAATTATACCCAGCTGGACACGTTGTACATAGAACAGCAGAATCCGCGGTTTCCTTAAATGTATTTGCCAAACAATCTGTACATACGTTTTCAGGAGAATTGTATCTGCCAGCAGGGCAGGCACATTTATCACCTTGTTGACATGCACATTCAACTGACCCAGCTTCTGATATTTCACCGGCCCCACAATCTGTACAGATGTTTTTTTCAGGAGCCATAAATGTATTTACCGGGCATTCATTACATTCAGAAGATTGTAAACCAGATATCCAACCATTTGGACAATCTTTACATACAGATGATGCTGTTTTGGACTGATATTTCCCTTCGGAACAGCCTGTACAAATTGTGGCGGCCCCGGAACTATATTTAGCGACTTCACATTCTGTACAAGTCGTCAGATCATTGTCTCCTTCTTTATAAAACCCCTCTGGGCAATCTTCACATAGCTCGCCGTCTTTATATAAACCTGGCCCACATGAAGCCCCTCCGGGTTGCAAGTGGTACAAATAAAATATAATTAAAACTCTAAATAAAAAATGAGCACGCATCAATTTGAATATTTGTTGAGACTTAAATACTGGTTAAAGGAAAAAAAACTTATGTGTATTATATATTATATTATTATATTTATGATTAAAATTAAGGAGAGAACCAGTCCGCGTCTTCGTCACATGGATCATCCAATGATAAACGCTGTTCACTGGTAAATCTATCTAATTTAATTTTTGTATTTTTGGTGATGCCAGTATATACTAAACAAACCGTAGGATTTTCAGAAAACGCAAATCCATACACCTTTTCGATGTCTCGAGCATATTCATAACATTCCATTTTTGTATTTTTTTGTATTTTTTTCCAACATTTTGTCCACACACCGTCGCCAATTTCAACGGCCCCCGTTTCTTCATCTAGTACCGAATCAAGATCAATGTCTTTGATCGGAATATTAAAATATTCTGTATAGGGAACAGTCGGGTATCTACTTTGTCCCGGCATCACCCTTTCGCACGAATCTTGTGGATTGGATCTTCCACGATAGTAGAATGACATTTTTTTCTTAATAATATGTCCAGGCGTTTTCGAATCTATGGCATATAAATCCCATCCATTTAATACTGTTTTATCCGTGTATAGAGAATATAGAGTTTCCTGATACATTTCATCCCATTGGACAAGACCAGTACATTCTGGTTCTAAATCACAATCATATTCTGCGGTATCAAAGGAAACATATTTCCGTTCATCGCCAGTGTCTTCGGATGGAATTAAAAAATATCGTCCACCCACTTCCGAGTTCGTAGTGTCTTGATATTTTTTAATATAATTGGGAGACAACCAGATCGAATTATCAGTTTCTTTAATATTTGCCGACGGGTAAAATTTAATGGTCATTGAATCAAGCTCGATAATCATTTTAATTCTTTGAAAATGTGTTGCCTCCGAAACAATTTGTTCTGTTCCGTACAAATCGGTACCAATATCTATTTTCAGCGAAGTTGTATTCCATTCAAATTCCATAAATAATGTTTCGCCATTAACCTTATACTCAATACGCCCAGACGAAGCACCATGTTCATAATTTATAAAAAATTCAAAAGAAGATCCGATCAATGTATGTTGCAAGTTTTTCATGGTTCTGTCGTCATTTTCGTCTATTTCCAAAGTACAATCCGCAGGAAGACATTTAAAAACACGAATCGACGAAAATGTTAATGTGCGCTCTTGTGGATTTTTTAATGTGACAGGCACATACCCGGAAGTTTGCTGGCGAATTCCCATACATCTACCAGTTGGATATATACGATTATCTTCTTGTGTGATATCCAACTGTAAATTTTGATTGATGTTATCACAAATGATTTGTGCATCTTCGAGCTTTTGGCGCGAAGGGTAATGATTTTTAACAGCATTTCCAAAATCTCCATTTTGGTGGAAATAATTAAAGTGGAAACACGACCCATAAAAATTATCCAGTGCTTGTTCATAGGCACGTCTATTTGTTTCCGAAAGCGTATCCATATATTTATCATTCACAAAATCAAAAGATCGCAACGAGACAGATTTTGTACCACAACCACCGTGAGTTGAACAAACCTCACCAATTGTTCCGTCATTTAATACTGGTTTAGGACATAAAAATTGACAAGAATCGCCTGTATATTCCTCATTACATGAACAAGTACCATCGCGCTGGCATTTCCCCTGACCAGAACAAATCGAAGCAATATCATATCCATCATACCCTGGACAGGTCAATTCACATGCATCTCCTCTCCATGGCGATTTTGTCCACTCTGGGTTCTGTAAAACATCAGGATCGGTCTCGAGAATAGATTTAGCTACTTCGCATACACATTGGCACGATATACCACACCTCCCCCGCCCGGAACAAGGTAATTTCGTATATGGCATTTGACCAGGACACGCCTCACCGGCTGTCAATGAACAATGTGTCGCAGAATAAGATAAAAATGCCGCCGATTCTCTCATCATGGGCCACGTATCCAACCGATCCGTGGTAGCATAAAAATCAAAGACTGTGTTAAAGTCCATTTGTGGGTTGTTCATATAGTTTTCCAAATGAATCACGAGCACCCATGTATTTCGCTGGTCAGATGAAATCCATTCAATAAACCCTGGCCCAGATTTACGTTTTAATTTGACATACAATATATTTTGCGTGTGTGTGGTTTCGACGATTAAAATTTCACTGTCAAAGTCGATTTCTTGTTCAAAATTATATTGGTTTTCTGTAAATTGAGAAAAAATCAACATTTTCCGATTCGGTTCGGTGCCAAATAAGGCGACCTCTAAAATATTTGGCCTTGTCGGTGGGTGATCTCCCAAATATGCCGGCGAAATTGAAGAAATAATCTCTTTTAAATAATTTTCTGAGGCGGACTCCGTATTCACTTGAATGACATTTTGGAGACCAAGCTGCGAATAAAATCGTTCTTTCATAGACAATATAGTATCTATAGACCAACGCGCTTGGTGCATATATATTCGTTCAATATATTCTAATGCTGTCTTGATGTTTAATTCCGTCGCTTCGCCCACATATGTATCTAGAGAGGTTGATTCTGCATATCTCCAACGAATGGCATTCTGAAAACGTTGAATAGTATCAGCATTCGAATCCACATCAATACTAAGCCATTCTTCCAAATACACGTCAACTGAAATCGGATCTCTAGTATAAGTCGCTACTGTATTTCCGCCAATTTTAATTGCCCCGCCGTCTAACTCCATCTTGCACGTATATTGTGTGCCAAGCATTGGATTGACAGTGTTAAAGACACTTTGATCTGTTGTTAGTTCTCCGGTCGACCAATGATTCACCCAAGTTTCCGAAGCATCGTCAAAATACACTGTAATCACTCGGGCTTCATTCCCGTCCATATAAATTGGCGTGCCTGCTTTGGTAAAAGTGGATATTGATGTCCATGAAGGGTCGTCGACAAATGAAAGTGTGTATAGCGTGTGTTGATTTTGAAGGGTCGACAATAAATAAATTTCATTGGTATAAGACAGAATTGGCGCATATACTTGTGGTCTTGGCTTTGATCCACTTATTTCAACGCGCTCCCAATGAACAAAAATGATATTGGCAGGATCCCACAACATTTCCGAAACAGAAATTTTGTATAAATCGTTAAACAATTGCGTAGATGTGGAAAACTTCCGCTCACCGCCAAACGCATAAATCGTTTTATAATCGCGCTTCGAAAATGTCATCTTTTGTGAAGGTTTTTCTTCTTGTCCACTTTCAATCACAAACAATTGCTGGTTACCTTTTGAAGCAAACATTTTGCCATCTGCAAAACATAAATTAAATGTCTCCATTTCTATAGCGGTACACCTTGGACTGGCTGGCAAATCCGAGGTCTTTAAATTTTTGGGAAAAGTGGACAGACCTTTATATCGAACAGATTGGGAATTATTTAGATATGAAAACGACCAAACATCGCCATTCCAACACATTTCTCTAAATATTCGGAGGGTATTTTTGATATTTTCTTCCTCTAGTAAAGAAACATCTTCAGGAGATTGAAGTCCTGAACCAAACCCTTTCGCGTCCAACACGTCACGCAATGCGAAATCAAACAAAACTTGATCATTTTCATAGAGAAAACGTTCAGGATATTTCCATAATGTAAGACCGTTTGAATAGTCAAATGCCGTTGTATTATAAGACTGACCGTCTTCATATTGGGTATTAAATCGCATAAAAGGCGGCAACCCGCGACAAATGCCATTAAAAGAATCACAAATGCCATATTGCGATGCCAGATTATAGCCGTATGTGCCATTATTACATCGATCGCACGGAATAGAACAAGCCGCCCCAGAACCCAATTGGCATTGACATCTCCCATTTACATAAGGTTCTGGCCCACGCAACCACACAGGAACATCGGGGCCAGATATATTCGTGCGTATTTCTTGGGCTTGTTTTTGATTGTTTTCGTCCGGAATGCGTTCAGTCGGGTCAATCGCAAAACATTGGCCATTCGGGCCGGAACAAGCTAATTCTTCTCCATCGGACGTGCCAGTCGGGCAGTTTAATTCACATGTTCTACCCGCAACCCCAGGATTATCATCTGTATTGCAGTCGCATGCTGTTTTCGAACAAACACCCTTCATTTCACCATCCGCAAAGTCTTTACACCAATTTCTAAATGCAGAGCGATTCATAGACTTTTTGAGTGTTTCTGTACATTGCAAATCACATTGCGAGTTGTATAATTCTGGTATTTTTAAATCTTTATCTTCGTGATACGCCGTTTGCATTAAACAAAAATCAGTGATAATCGTATTGCCTAAATCACAATCACACTCCTCTGAAAATTCGTTTTTAATGTCTAAAAACTTCTTGCGCGTGGTACATATACTAGCCTGATCCTTGTCGGCCAACATTAATTCTATTTCATCTAAACAATCGTCCGAACAAAAAGACTCGTAAGACGCAGATCGTTTAAAACAGTCAGAAAACCAATCGGGCGACATATCTGGACAAATGTCAGTAGATTGTTGCATTATTTCATTGGGCGTTTTACATATTTCTTCGAAATCAACATCTAAACCTCCCAAAAATGGTATTTGGGAGGTAGCGGTACCAATGTAAATGGGGTCAAACGATTGGGCGTAACGACAATAAGAAGTCCAATTCAGTGTCAAAAAATCAGAATCGGAACAATTTGAAGGAGCGCGATATTCCAACTGTCTCGAACAGGCCTCTAGATCGTGTTTTTCATAGACACAGTCGTCACCAGAACAAACTCTGTCACGATATCCCGGTAACGTTTGCCACTGAGTTACGAGCGTATTACATACAGCAGTGACATCGGGGTTGAACGGTGTGTATAATTCTAGAAAAGACTCTGACCATCTTTCCGGGATATTCTCCGGCATTTGGCAATTAAATGGAGATTCAATCAGTGGTTCAGCACGCAAATTCGACCAATATGTTGTGGCACCCTGATCTGCATTAAAAATTTCAAAATAACGAATACGGTGCGAATGAAAAGCGTGTAATATTGTTGAACCATAGACACATTGCGAATCTTCATGACAACGGCTCTCATATAAATGACAACCATGATTGTGCCATGAAAATTGTTTACATTTTGGGTCACCATGACAAATATCTTGACAACTTGATAAACTATGAGTCTGCAACCACTTGTAGTGATTCGAAATACGACTACGATGCTCTCTGGTCAAAGCGGATGAAGTCACATCGACTATTTGTTGATGTTCACAATCGTTTATCTGAACTTTAATTGACCATTTTTGGTCAAATACAGTTGTATTCAATGCAAATTGGAGTTCCGTGTCGGTTGTTTGGCGCTGAACTTCAGAAACATGCCTGGCATCTAATAAAAATTCAAACCAAACATCTGGCAAAACTTTACATTCGGTTTTTTTACCATTCACATATACTCTGTGTTGATAAATATATGTCGATAAAATAGGCTCAAAATCATTATTTTGAAGCTGCATATCCATAACATGGTTGTAATTGTTCTCCATTTTGCCCCAACCAGACACTCGCGTGTCTTCATTTAGGTCGATGTTCCACCGCACACCTCGTGGAAAAGATTTTCCAGAACATGTTTCTGCTGAACATTGTTCAGTCTGTGGCAGTACTTTGTTTAATGGACGCACATTTTTTATTTGCCCATCCTTAAATGACCAACTTTCAAAACCAGATATTTGTTCGTCTTCTTTTGGAAAATAAAACTCTCGAACATCTTGTTTTAAGGATTCCTCAAATGAAAGTATTTGTTCTATAGAACCCAACTTTATTTGAGAAATGATTACTGGTGTGTATAACGCAGTTATTTGGCAGTCGCCAGGAGGTATTGACAAAGCGATGCCCCCAAATGAATAATTTGTCTGTTGGCCGCAATTAATTTTAAGATGACCATTGTGTTCTATCGTTAGCATTTGCTGAATATCATTCGTCAATTGTATTGATTTAACTTGTAAATTATTTTGTGACAATAATTCCGCATCGCCAGACCAGCCCGTTCGCAATCCAAACGGCCCATGTGTTCCCAAATCTTTTCCGAGGGCCACCGAGTTGCAAAATGAAGCCCAATTTTTCCCCGCTGGCTCCGAGGCACATTTTTCAATCCCGGCCATATATTTTTCGGGGCTATTTTCAGCTTCAGGAAATTCACGGATCCAATCGAATGTAACATCCGATTCAGATGTTATCCAATGGGACGAGATTAAACGTGTAACGCCACCTATAGTTATATTGGCCCGTCTGGCGATTTTGTTTTGTGCCTCGAAAACAGAAACTAGACCACGTTGACTTAAATTGCCATCAAATGTAAGACCATCAACTTCCACGAGAACGGATGAATTTTCAAGCCAATCGCAAAGGTATGCTGATTGATATAACATTTGTGGTGGTTGATAACAATTACCATTTTTTTGACAGGGATTCTGATCGCGACAATCCATTAAAGTATCTGATATACACATCACGGACGCTGAAGTGTTCAGACAATCTGTTTCCGAACACATTAAACATGTATGATCTGGCGAGCATGCACCCATATCACATAATGTTGGCACTGGTTCAGATTTTGGTATCCAAGGCCCCTGAAACAATTGATCGCATGATTTTGCAAATTCTTTTTGAACATCGTCCGGAGTCCACGCACTCTGACCCCATCTTTGTGCCTTAGAGTTTCCTTGCAAAATACACGCTGTTTCAGGCCATTGTCGATAATCCAATTTATTTAATTTCATGTTTGGGTTGTTCAAACATGAAAGTGTCCATGGAAAACTTTCATATACAATACTATCTTTCTCGCCCGACGACACTTCCCAATCACCTCCTTCAACGCGCGGAGATTTATAATATTTGACACATCCACGATTAGCCTCTTTAATGCGCGCATCGGCAGATCCCTCGTTCGCCCAGAGCGAATCTTCACCTTCTGGACAAACAACCAGCCATGGGAGATACCAATTGACTAATGTATCTTTTGGTGTATACCATTTTGGAACAACAGACTCTAAATGTTTAGAACAAAATCCATTGTCTGGTAATGGAATACCATCAACCGTTTTATCAGTAAAATACATCTCTGAACATTCATTGCTCGTTTGCCGCGATTCAATAAAAGATTGGCGAAATTCTGAAATGGGGATATCTTCACCAAATACCCGAAGCATCCCGTTCAAAGGTATTCCACCAGGCACGGATTTCGAGACTGTTTGTGGATTATATCTATGTTCGTACATATAGCAATTGAAAAAAGTTTCCAACGAATTCATTTCAGAATTAATGTCGCGCATCTTGCCCGATGATTCTGCACAAAAATCTGTCCAATCTATATCTGTCCCAAGACAGGCATCTGGTAAATCAAAACACAAAGATTCCACATTATTTTCATACATGATATCTTGGCATGTTTTTGCACGACAATATGTTTTTGTTTCACATGTTTGATTTGTATCTGTTCGACATTGATTATTACACACGCCAGTAATCGATTGTTCTTCGCAGACACTATCCGTTGCAAGGATATATTGTCTAGTTTGGTCATAAATGCAGTCTTCCTGGGCATTACAAGACGCCTCCAAAGTATATTCATAACACAGTGGTACAGTTTCTTGTAAAAACTTGTCCGCATCTGCATATGAATTTGGGCCACATTTTGACAAAGGAGGTGTTAAAGCTTCCATAGCCAATTCACACCACGTTTGATCAGTCCCATTGTATTCCGAAATAAAAAATGCTTCGACTTGTTCACGACAAGGCGCAGATTCTTTATAAGTACATTCAGCAGTATTTAATATATTCGGATACCAACCATTCAACATGTTTACGCAATATTCATCCCACGACACACTATAAATTGAATCGATACAATTGTCCGAACGCGCACATGTATAATATCCGGGTGCATTAATATCATTGCTGAAAAAACTTTTACCTGTTATTTCGCCTGAATCATCTGTCATTAAAGAATCCCATGGCGTACCGCCGCGATTACAAAAAGCACCGGAAATATCTGCACAATCCAAATCTTGTTGACATGTCCGGCGAAACCCTCTCTCATCAGAAGCGGTCACCGTTTTACAATTGCCGCGCTCATTACAAATTTCCTCATTGTACCGAGGACAATGGAAATCACAAAATTGTCCATGATAATCGGGACTGGGGGGAGGTTCGACCTGGAAACCACGCTTAATCAATCTCTGTCGGGTTTCAGACGTATATGTGTCATAAGGAGTACATTCGCAACGATAATCGGTGGTATATGGATTAAACCAAAGATCTAATTCATTTCGAACACACCGTCCATGGTTCGAACACACTGTTCCTTCGGAGTTTGCATTGCATTGGATATTACAATAGACACCCGTTGTCCCTAATGAACATTTGCATTCGCCATTTGCACGACACGTCCCCGCACCAGAACAAACGCGACAATCGGCATCAGGCGCATAATGTTGTTCGCCGTTAACATCAATCTTTGAACATACTTTTTGGGCTTCATAGTCGTCTTGTAAATCGTAATCTTTATCCAATTCGCCCGAATCGAACACTATCCATTGTTTGTCTTGAGTTGTTTCGACATTACCATCTTCAGCGCAATAATAAGAACAACGATTTGAATCATCCATTTTTGATGGATACCAATTTTTTTTACAAACAGAACAAAATTGTTTCGGATCAACCGTATCCAATTCAATGTTTCCCACTTGAACTTTGTCGCAAATACATAAATCGTTTGTACCGTCATAATTTTGGTTACATTGGCCCAAAAACGAACACGTTTGTGGGTTACATTCAGAAGAACACGGAGCAACAGCCGTTATATTTGGCAAGCGAATATCAGGATAATAATCAGGCACGCACGTGGCACAAAACGTATCGGGATCCGTGCCAGAACACTGACATGTTATATGCTCTATTTGGCCAATGGTTTCTAACTCACACGAACCATGGCCGTTACAACCAATATTTAAGCCGTTCTGTGCACCAGATGTATATTCTAGACCAGGCTCACATCGTAAATGACACGATTTGCCAAACCAATGTTCTTCACACCGTTCACATGCCGACCCTGTAAAATGAATATCGGGATCTGTTTCATTAAAACAAGCGCATGAACCGTCATCTTGACACTGGCCATGGCCAGAACAAGTATATTTGGGAGAACATGAACAATCTAGACTATCCCAAGTACCACTACATTCACACTGGGCAGCGCCATCTTTTTCACTACATATACCGTGGCCAGAACAAGCATTTGGGAATGATGTATCGCCAGGACACGCCAACGAACAATCATCGCCAGTATAATGTATATCGCATTGACAAAAAAGTTTATTATTGTCGTCAAATCCACATGTACCATGGCCAGAACATGGCAAACCTTCGGGCCCGGGACATGTATCGGCGCAATTTTTACCAAAATAACCATCTTTGCAAAAACACTGTAATTCGCCACCAACAATGTCACAATACCCGCGGCCTTCGGGACAATCTATATTGGCACTCTTACAATCTCGCGAACATTGTTCGCCATTACTTGGTGTAAACCACCCCTCGAGACATTCACACTGACCAGTATCACTACATTCACCATGTCCATTACAAGCATTACATTCGCCTCCTCCAGAAAAAACCTCCATACAATGCGAATCTAAAGAGGATTGGCCCGGTATACACACGGTATTACATTTTGGCCCATAATGTTTGTATTTAGATTCGACTTCTTTACATTCGCCACGACAAGAAGATTTATTCTTATTCTCAACAGCATAACATTTGTCACATAATGTACCCACCCACTTTTGATGTGACGGACACCGGCAACCCCATCTCGATTTTGTAATCTCAGTCATTGTACAAATACCCAAATGCTGACATTGACATTCGTCACAATACTGACCTGAAAATACGCCACGAGTATTGTCACACACACATTGACCATTACGCCAAACCGAATCGTGTTGACATGGAATTAATATATCGTTCACATAAGCCACAAAAAATTCGGTACTCATGCCCAATAATACAGCCAACGAAGCAGCCACTAAAGCACAAAAAGCATACACAGAAAAACTACTCATAATAATTGTTGGTGACATTCAGTTTATAGTAAGATTTTACAAAAACTTATTTGTTGATTATGTTATTTTATTTAGATAACCCCCCGCAAAAATAAAATTCCTAAAATTTAAGGACTACCTCATGGAAAAAAAACACTATATAATAGTGACAATACTAAAATAAATGTTGCAGCTCTTTATTTTAATTGGGGCACTGTTTATATCAGGCAACTCATTTAATCTAGAAAGGAGTCACCATCGTAAGAAAAAGAATATAATTAATGTCGATTCTATTCCAGAAACCCTCAAATATTCATCTGTTGGTCATTCGTGTCAAGATAAAATGGTATCATTATTTGAAGAAGTAAACCTTTGTTTATACCAAGAAAAAAATCTGTGTGACATGCTAACCAGAAAGACTTACCAAGTCTTAGAAGAGAAATCCGCCACAGATTCACAAATCATGTCTGATTTGCATAGGTGTGCTCGGTCATCTTTATTACAACATATTATTAATAATTATGATGATCCAAAAGTCATTGCTATTGAAGAATTATATTGTAAAAAAGATTCCATGACATTGGGTGCTAAAGATGCTTCCATAATACCATTTGAAAAAAAAGATGCATGCTTGTGTCAATATATGTTTGGGGATGCATTTACACCGGCATCACAAACAACATGTACAAACGCGAATCACATAAAGAAGGGGAATGTGTGTTTCGATGAAAATCATTCTCATACGACAAACGATTTGAGCCAATGTACATTGGCAGCGAATGACTGTGAAATTTGCATACACAATGTCAATAATAACTGGTGTACAGCTGACCCTGATTGCGAACAATCGTGTGGTCAAAACTCAAAATTATATACATTTTGGAAAACTTTACACAAAGACGATCAAAATGATTGTATGAACGTTTGTGACGACATTCCTACCAACAGTGCTTTTTTGGACGATTGTGGTACATGTTCCGAAGGTACTTCGGGTCACACTGCTAACAGTGAAAAAGATTGTGCAGGTGTCTGTCCGAATGGCAATAATGCATTTTTGGATGATTGTGGTACATGTTCCGAAGGTACTTCGGGCCACACCGCTAACAGCGAAAAAGATTGTACAGGTCTCTGCTTTGGTGCTGCCCTTTTGGATGATTGTGGTAC
>MDSV01219271.1_pt1 | contig 18278 bp, 21 predicted proteins | sample 810851 | NCBI WGS metagenome assembly MDSV01 (sample SAMN05326640, study PRJNA326480) | marine metagenome | isolation source: seawater | place: Atlantic Ocean: North East | collected 2012 | reverse complement strand
ACACCGTCAATAGTTAATATTGCTGAGCTTTCAAAAGGGCTAGGATAAAAAGCACTTGCAGCATGACTTAAATGATGCTCAGAAAAAACAAGCTTTTTATTCCATTTAGAGTTTAAGCTCAATTTTTTTAATTCTTTTATTAGTTGTCTTTTAAGGAAAATTTTACTACTCAACCATTCAAACATTGATTCTTTAAAATATCTGTAGCCACTTGGAAAAAAAGACACATGTGTTTTAATTAGTCTGTCAAATTTCATAAAAGGTTTTTCATAGAAACAGACATAATCAATATCATCTATTGATAATTTACAGTAATCTAAACAAAATTTTATTGACTCTTTTGGATAGTTCTTGTCATGTTTTATTCTTGTAAATCTTTCTTCTTGTGCTGATGCTACTATTTTTCCATCTACTAGTAAGGTAGCAGCGGAATCATGATAAAAAGCAGATATTCCTAATATTTTCATTTAATATAAATTAAAATTATTTTCTTTAAAATTGTTTATAAAAATCTTCTTGCTTTCCTCTTTTTTTATCATACTTTATAAGCCAATAACTATTTTTATTTTTATCAAATTTAATAGGAATAAAATTTTTATTAATTAACCTTAATAAAACCGAGATAGGGCAAATAATTATAAAATAAAGTATAGGTATAATTAAGGAAATTATTCTTTTTCTGATTTGATTGATCATAATAAACGAAGTTTTATATAATTTTTTTTATTATTTCTAAATTGAAAGGTGTTTTTATATAGTCAGATAATATACTACTATCAACTACTGTTTTGTCTTCTATTAGCTGACTAAGTTCATCCTCATTTTTTGCAATGGGAACTTTATTTTCGCTTCCATCAAAAGGTGGAAAAAGTTTATGATTAAACAAATCAAAGCCATAAACTCCAGGTTCATAAACTAAATAATTTTTGCGATAATAAATGCTTTCTAAAAAAACTGTTGAGGTCGGACCAATTACTAAAGTTGAGTTATTAATAGATTTTTTAAGATTTGACTTATCTAAGACAAAAAACTCCTCATTAATATATTGATAATACCATTGAGGATTTTCACCTGGATGCACTCTAATTCTTACTGAATTTACACCAAATGAACGTAATACTCTTTCTAATGAAAATAAGTATAATATAGAATGGCTTCTGTCGCTTAACTGAACTCTATCACCAAACTGCCCCTCATCCATAGGTTTTGTTAAAACCAGGACATTATTTAACGAAAATTGCAAAGGTGAGTCAACTTTTAGTTTATAATAAGGATGGCCCGAAATGATAATTTTATCCTTGTTAAAACCTATTTTTATGTAATTTTCTTTTAATTTTTCTCCCCATACTATTAAATAATCTGTTCTATTGTTATCTATCAAATTATAGTTTGAAGATGGAATACCGTGTAGAAATAAAAAAGATGGAATTTTTAATTTTTTACATACATCAATTAAAATTTTGTCTATAAATGTCATATCATTTGAGACAATGACTGCTTGTATATTATTTATTTGCAATGCTTTTAAAACAATCTTTTCAAATTCATCAATTTGGGTGATGAAATTAGGAGTTAGTAAATCTCGAAAATTAGAACTACTTAAAGTATCTAATATTTTTTTAGAAGAATTGAAAAGACTAAAGTTAGGAAGAACATTGCCATCCTTTTTTAAATACCAACTTGGTGAATAAACTTCAAAACCTAATTTAGAAAGTTCATCATTTAGATTGAAGTAGGCACTAGATAAAATAGCTTTTTTATTATTATCTGATTTCTTATTTAGAAAAATTTTTAATAATATATATACCGATTTTAGATATTGAAATAAAACTGTAGAGAACTTTTGTTTTTTATTTTCGTGAGCATATTTAAATTGATCCCCATAAGAATAAATTCTGAAATCGAATTCTTGTTTTAGAATCTCTAATTTCTTTGAATCCAAATTCGAGTTTTTTTTGAGAAAATCTAATATGTAAAAATTTTTCATAATAGGTCAGATATCCTATGGTGAATTAATTATGGTAAATTAATAAATAGGCTTACCAATTTGCACCCCAGGAATGCATTGAGTTTATTTTTAATAGCTCTGGATTTGATTCTAATATTTCTACAATTTCTTTTGTAGTTCCAAACTTTTTTTGATCTTTTAATATTCCGACAATTTGCCGAACTAAATTAATATCTTCTTTATAATCAATTGTAATTCTGTATTTACCCCAGTCATATTTATTGTCAAGCATTGCTGTTGTAAAATCTTTATTTCTCTTCCAGAAATAAAAGGTAACATGTTCTCTATCTTTAATGTCTTTAGCTTCAATCCAAGCTCTATTTAGATTTTTAAAGCTAAAAACTTCGACATCACTACCATCAGGATATTTTTTTACTTCAGGTGGAACTGTATTTGCAACATAATCAACTTTTTTTTGTATGAAAAGATTAATTGTGTCATCAATAAGATATGGATCAATTAACGGACAGTCTGAGGTTAATCTAACTACTGTTTTAGCCTCATACTCTTTAGCTGTTTGATAATATCTATCCAAGACATCATCTTCTGAACCACGATGGCAAAAAATATTATTGTTGTAACAAAAGTTAACAATTTCATTGTCCTCTTCCTTATTAGTAGTGGCAACAACAATTTTATCAATAAGTTTAGATTTTTTAACCCTATCTATCATAAATTTTAATGAAGGTGTTCCATCAATATCCATTAGAGTTTTTTTTGGGAGTCTAGATGAACCCATGCGAGCTTGTATAATTGCAATAATCATAATTAATTAAGTCTTTTAAACCCAGAATGTCTTATTGGACCATTTAATCTATTTATAATTTCATTTTTATTATCGCTTATCACACTAATTGAATTTAAGGTTTCATCCAATGCATTGAAATAAGAATCTAGTAATTCATTACTATGAGCAATAGACGCATAAAACCTATTACTTGCAAGAAAACCTTTTTTGAGCATTTCTTGAGTAATAAAGGTTTGAATTTCTAAATCATTCTTTTTAAAAGAGTAAGAACTTAAAGATGGAATTCCACTGATTGTAAATTCAATATTATGTTTTTCAAATAAATCTGACCAGCAGCTTCTTACTTTTAGTCCAATATCAGTGATTATCTTCCATGATTCAATATTTTCCATAATCTCAAGTGTTTTTAGAGCTGCAGTTGGCCCTATTCTTTCGGTCCAGAAAGTACTGCTAACAAATGTATCTTCCGCAGATTTCATAACTTCCTCCACACCAACGACTGCAGTTAAAGCATATCCATTTCCAAGAGTCTTTCCAAACATGGCTAAATCAGGGTTGACTGAATACTTTTTATGAATGCCTCCAAAAGTTTCCCTAAAACCTGATGTACATTCATCAAAAACTAATACAATACCTCTTTGGGTTGCAAGATCACGCACCTTTTGGAGAAAATTATTTTCTGGTCCACGATTTCTAATTACTTCCATTTTTATTACTCCAATCTCATTGTTATCGCAAATGTTTAATAATTCTTCATAATCATTATAAGTAAAAGGATAAACTGTATTTTTTAAATTTTTTGGTACTCCTTTAGGTTTTAGTCCAGGTAATAAGTGATCATCTAATCCATTTAATGAATTATGATTTACAGATAAATACCAATCATGCCAACCATGATACCCACAGATTGCTATTTTATCTTTGCCAGATGAGGCTCTTGCTATTCTAATAGCCAATGCGTTCGCTTCCCCTCCTGCTCTGCAAAACCTAACTGAACCTGCCCAATCGTTAATTTCAAGTAGCTTCTGAGCTAGATATACTTCTTCAGGACAATTTAAAGTGCTCATATTACCATTCTGAATAGTATCCTTAACTGCAGAATCTACCTCATCATGTCCGTAACCAAGAGTGTTTGTTCCAATACCCATAATTGACATATCTGTGTATTTATTTCCATCAAGGTCCCAAACATAGCAGCCCTTTGCTTTGGAAAAATAAGAAGGCCAATTATCAGGCAAAAACATTTCTGGTCTTTTGGATAGTAACATAGTTCCACCAGGAATAATTTTTTTAGCTTTTTTATATAGTTCTTGTCCTTCCATATTAATTTAATTTATTACCAACTTTAAAATATATCTTTTCATCTTCTTTAGTTAATTTGGGAAATATAGAAAAATCCTCAAGCATTAAACAACCACTTGAACAGGATATAATTAATTTATTTTCATCTGTAACATCAACTATTCTCCCACATCCCTGAGCAGGATATTTGTTACTGTATATAACTTTAGCTTTGTTTATAAATATATACCTGTTAAATAAAGAAGTTTCAGCAGGGTTATAAGGTTTTGAGTGACTTCTGATTTTATTATTAATTTTTTCAGCAGATTGACGCCAAGAAATTGTGTGCTTACTCCTCTTTTTCCCAAAATATGATCCAGCACCTACCTGAGGTTTTGGTTTAATTTCTTCATTAATAATTTTTTTAAAATTTTTTACTAACAATTCGTATCCTAATTTCATTCCACGAGTATAAAGTTCAAATCCTGTCTCATCATCTAATATTGGATATTTCTCTTGAACTAAAATATCCCCAGTATCAATACCCTCATCCATTAAATGAATTGTAACACCAAAGTGTTTTTCACCATTTTCAATTGCCCATGCGGTAGGTACAGGTCCTCTATATTCTGGAAGTAAACTAGGATGAATATTTATACATGAAAATTTAGCTAATGACAAAAGTGATTTAGGAAGTATCTTCCTATAATATATTGAAAAAATATAATCAGGATTGATATCTCTGATTTTATCAATTAATGATTTAGTAATTCTAGGAGGATATTCAACTTCAATATTAGTTTGAGCAAAGTTTTCAATAACAGATTCATAGCCATAAGTTTTATCTAATATTAATTCATAAGTTACTACTAGAGAAATTTCAACCTCATTTTGATTTAAAACATATCTTATAAAATCAACAGCTATTTGTTGACACCCAAATATTATGATCTTTTTCATGATTTTCTTCTAAAAATTAATGAACCTTTTTCACAGTCTCTAATCTGTAATTCTGAACTTCCCATTATTTTTTCAATCCTACGAGATTGTAATACCATATTTTTTAATTGCAACTCTGTTATCGAAACAGGTGAATCTACACATTCCATATATTCATCTATTTTAAAGTGTTTTTCTAAAATTTGAGCGCCTGAACATACAGAAAATAATGGTACATCAATATCATTAGTATGATCAGATTGTCCAATAACACAATCCTTAAAACTGTCTTTTAGACTGAAGATTGCTGAAATATTTGAATCTGTCTCATCTGTAGGATAAGCTGATACACAGTGAAGTAAAGCTAGTTTGTCATTGTATTTCTTAATACAATTATATGCATTAGTAATTTCGTCAACATTAGACATCCCTACGGATAAAATAATTGGTTTATTAGTTTTAGCTACTTTTTCTAGTAAATCCATATTGCCAATATCAAAAGAAGCAATTTTATATAAATCAACATTTATACTTTCTAAATAGTCAACACTTTCAATATCAAATGGAGTAGAGAAAAAATCAATATTTAGTCTTTTAGAATATAATTGAAGTTCTTTGAAAGCTTCAAATGGGAGTTCACATTTTTTAAGAATATCAAAAATAGGTGAGTCCTTGGATACTCTTTTTTCAGTTCTGTACGTTTGAAACTTTACGGCATCTGCACCAGTTCTAGCCGCAGAGTCAATTAATTGTTTTGCTACAGAGATATCCCCTCCATGATTTATACCTATTTCAGCAATTATATAGGTATTATTATCTGTATTAAACCCAAAATCTTTTAACTTTTTCATATTATTATTTATAATTTTTTACCATGCTGACATCCCACCATCAACAGTAATATTCTGACCATTTACATAAGAAGAAAGTTCGGTTGCTAAAAATAGCGCAACATTAGCAATCTCCTCAGATTTAGCCATTCTTTTCATTGGACACCTATATGTATAATTCTCTATAAATTCTTTCCCTTGCGGGTTAGCTGGGTTATAAACTCCGCCCGGTGAAATTGAATTTGATCTTATATTTCTGTCAGCTAAATGGACAGCAAAATATTTAGTCATTTGTATTACTCCTGCTTTTGTTGCTCCATATACTTCACTGTTTTTTCTATCATTTTCTGAATATATCCTAAAATCAGGACTTATTAACCCATACATAGATGCTATATTTATTATGCACCCTTGTTTTTGATTTATTGAGTCATAATTATCAACATATTTTTGAATACAATTAAAAGTTCCTTTTAAATTGACATTCATTACCCAATCAAAATTTTCTTCGTTACGCTCTTCAAATGGTTCAAAAACACTAACTCCAGCATTGTTAATTAATATATCAATTTGATTGTATTTTTTAAAAATATTTTTAAATACAATAGAAACATTTTTGCTCTGCCTAATGTCTAAATCATAATAATCTACATTATTAATCTTATTCGATTCAACTGAATTATCTACACCAATAACTTTACATCCCATTTTAACAAATAAATCACACATAGAAGAACCCAACTGACCACAACTTCCTGTTATAACAATAACTTTGTTTTTTAAATCATGAATTTTATTCAAATAATTATTTTTCATATAATTTTTTTTAGTCTTGTCAAGTAGTTTACAAGCTTAAATGGATCCTTGTAATACTCAATTGTAATGTACTCAACAGTATTATACTTTTTGATAAATTTTATAATCTCTTTTGTTTCTTCATCAGAAGGCAGCTCGTGTGCATCAAACACTTCTCCATCAGAATCAATTTCTTCTTTTGAAACATGTATTTGATTGACTCGATTTAAGGGTAGCTTGGATAAGTATTCATAAAAATCTACACCACTATTAATTGCGGATATTCTAGCATGAGAAATATCAAATAAGAAATTTATATCGTTATCATATACAATTGAACTTATGAAGTCTGGATCAGTAATATAGTCATACGCTTCTGTTTTATAATAGTTGTTATTTTCTACAGAAATAGAAATATTTTTTCCAAAAATTTCTTTTATTTTTTTGATATTAACTTGCGCATTATGTTTTAATTCCCCAATTGAAATTTTAATCCCATTTGGATGAAAAATTCCATTATTAACTTTTGGCTTTGCGTAACATGATGCCAAGTGAAAAGAAATTAGTTTTAAATCTAATTTTTCAGATTTAATTTTAATTAGACTATCTATATCCTCTTTTGAAAATTTATGAATTGGTTGTAAGTCAGAATGAAACAATTCTTGGCTTTTAAAATCTTTATCAACACTATGATCTCTACATTCCAAACAATCAGATAAACTTATAATTTGAGAACTAAGCTTTCCATTCTCAAATAAATGAGAAATAGGTGTAGCAATTTTTATACTATTTTTCACTCAAAATATTTTTAGTTACAGAAATAATTTTGTCTAACTCATTGTCTGATAACTTAGGAGAGATAGGAATACTAACAGTCTCATTACCAAATTTTAGAGCATTAGGGTAGTCTGATGGTTCCCAATTAAATGCTTTTTGATAATATGGGTGCATTGGAATAGATTCATAATGAATACCAACTCCAATTCTATTATTATTCATCTTATTTAAAAAATCATCCCTCTTAATATTAGTTTTATTTTGATCTAAACAAATATTAAATAAATGGTATGCATGCGTGGTATTCTTTTCAATTTCACATGGTAAATTTACAGGTAGGTTTTCAAATTCCTTTAGATACAACTTCCATATTCTTTCCCTTTTCATAGTAAAATCGTCAATTTTTTTGAGCTGATGAATACCGATAGCAGCTTGAATATCTGGCATATTGTACTTAAAGCCAGCCATCTCTACCTTATAATGTTTATAACCATCATTAGAAAATCTGGACCAAGCATCTTTTGACATTCCGTGAAGTGCAGATATTTTCAATTTTGAAATTAGACTTTTATTATCGCTTATAATCATTCCTCCCTCTCCAACAGCAAGGTTTTTAGTAGCATAAAAACTAAAAACACCCATATCGCCAATAGCCCCTGCTTTTCTCCCTTTGTAAATTGTTTCAATTGCATGTGCGCAATCTTCAATAACTTTTATATTATATTTTTTAGAAATGCCCATTATTTTATCCATATCACAGGCTCTTCCAGCAAAATGGACTGGAATTATTGCCTTTGTTTTTGATGTAATTTTCTCTTCTAATTTATTACAATCAATGTTCCAACTTAACGGATCAATGTCTACTAGAACTGGTTTTCCCCCAGCATGAATTATAGCATTTACTGTAGCGCAAAAGGTCATTGCAGTAGTAATAACTTCATCTCCTGGCTTTAAGTCTAGTGTCAAACATGATAAATGTAATCCAGCTGTGCACGAATTAAGTGCTAAAGAAAAATTTGAAGACTTGTATTTAGCAAAATCCTCTTCGAATCTTTTAGTTTTGGGCCCAGTACCTAACCAACCATTTTTTAAAGAATCAATAACTTCATCAATTTCATCTTTTCCGATATCGGGTTGCCCAAATAATATAAATTCATTCATCATTTCAACAATTGTAATAAATAATTAGTGTAGCTTTTATCTGTATTTTTTTGTGCTAATTTCTTTAATTGCTTAGCATCAATATAACCCTTCTCAAATGCAATTTCTTCTAGACAAGCAATTTTCAAAGACTGTAAATCTTGAAATGTTTTTATAAAATTAGAAGCTGCCAATAAACCTTCAAAAGTTCCAGTATCAAGCCATGCAAAACCTCTCCCCATCAGTTCTAATAAAATTTCTTCTCTTTTTAAATAAATATTATTAACAGATGTTATTTCTAATTCACCTCTATCAGATGGAGTAACTCTTTTAGAAATCTCAACTATATTATTTGGGTAAAAATATAGCCCTACTACAGCATAATTTGATTTAGGCTTGGTTGGCTTTTCTTCAAAAGATAAAATAGAACCTTCTTTATCAAAATTAACAACTCCAAAATTACTAGGATCTACTACTTGATGTCCAAAAACTGTAGCTTTCTTTTTAACTTCTGCATTATACATAGCTTTTTTTAACAGACCTATTAAACCTTCAGAATAAAATATATTATCACCTAACACTAGACATACATCATCATCACCTATGAATTCCTCACCTAATATAAAAGCTTGAGCTAATCCATCTGGGGATGGCTGCGATTTATAAGAGAATTTAACACCCAAACCAGAACCATCTTTTAATAAATTTTTAAATTTTGGTAAATCATTAGGAGTTGAAATAATAAGTATTTCTCTAATTCCCGCAAGAAGCAATATAGAAATAGGGTAGTAAATCATAGGCTTATCATATACAGGTAATAATTGTTTAGATATTGAAATTGTAAGAGGGTTGAGTCTTGTCCCTGATCCACCTGCTAAAATAATTCCTTTCATAATAATTATTTATAATTTAATTTATAATAGTTTTGATATTCACCTGATGTTACATTTTCTAACCATTCTTTGTTATTTAAATACCAATCAATTGTTCTAGATAAACCTTCTTCAAATGAAATACTTGGATTCCAACCAAGGTCTTTATTAATTTTTGAACCATCTAAAGCATAACGAAAATCATGACCTGGTCGATCTTTTATAAATGTAATTAGCTTTTCGCTTGTTCCAATTTCATTCTCTAATTTTTCATCCATTAATCTACAAAGAAGCTTAATTAAATCAATATTTTTCCACTCATTAAACCCACCTATATTATATGTCTCACGGTTTAAACCTTTATTGAAAACCAAGTCGATTGCAAGGGCATGGTCTTCTACAAATAACCAATCTCTGGTGTAATTTCCATCTCCATAAACAGGAAGTGATTTATTATTAATTATATTATTTATAAATAATGGAATTAATTTTTCTGGAAATTGGTTTGGACCATAATTATTTGAGCAATTACTTATCACATAAGGAATTTCATATGTCTCACCATAAGCTCTTACAAAATGATCAGAACTTGCCTTAGATGCAGAATAAGGTGAGCTTGGGTCATAAGGAGTTTTCTCCGTAAACAAACCTTCGGTACCTAAAGAACCATATACCTCATCTGTACTCACATGGTAAAATCTTTTACCATCCCAGTTGTTATTCCAAACACTTTTAAAAGCATTTAATAAAATCATCGTTCCAAGAATATTCGTTTTAGCAAATCTAATAGGATCAGTTATTGACCTATCAACATGTGATTCAGCTGCTAAATGAATAATTCCATCAAATTGATATTTTTTGAATAATTGATTTATATATTTTTCATCAGTAATATCACCTTTCAAAAACTTATAGTTTTGTTTAGATTCTAAATCTTTTAAATTTTGAAGATTTCCAGAGTATGTTAGAGCATCCAAATTAATAATATTGTATTTTGGGTACTTTCTAACAAATTTTCTTACTACATGCGAGCCAATAAATCCAGCACCTCCAGTAATTAAAATATTTTTCATAGTTCAAATGTGTTTTGCATTTTAAAAACTTTCATATTTTCCTCTGATAATAATAAATTATTTTTCTTCAAATTCTTTTTTGTTTTAAAAAGGTCCTCGTAGATAACAGTCTCAATATTTGATTCAACTTTTTTAGGCACTACCAATTTAAAATTGATGTTATTAAGTCTTAAGCTTGATATAAAAACATCTATATATGACTCATCAATTTTTCTATACCCGGATACTTTCTCATACCAATGACCATATTTTGCGGGATTCATTAAGTAATCACATCCAACCAAATAAATATTTTTAAATCCAAGGTATACCGCTAAAGAAATAGCTCTTCTTAAAACCCCTTTATCACAGTCAAACTCTTTACATAAATTATTTTCTTTATTTTTTTTTGATAAAATATTTCTATATAAATAGAATATATTTTTTCCTTTAAAAAACAGAAAGTTGCTAAGGTTAATAAAGAAACTAATTTCAGGGTTAGCTCTAACAATTTTTCTGTAATGAAATGAAATAGGATTTAATGAGAATATTGTTTTTACTCTTCTTCTCTTTATTATTCTATCAAAAAAAGGCATAAAATAGAATGGTTCAGATAGAATAGCATATTTAACATTTGTTTTTTTAAAGTCTTTGTGAAATGGAAAGTGATTACATGCTATCCCAATTTTATCATTAAAGTTATGGAGATCATAATTTTGTATTGAAACACCATCACCAAAAATATAACATTGTTCACCTAGATGTCTATCCTCAAGTTTAAAATTTTTAAACTCTAATATTTCTCTAATTTTAAGACCTGTTTTTGAATTTAAAAAACTATGAATCATAAGTTAACTTTTCTATAAAATCTCTAAAACAGCCACTCCCTCCAGACAATGGTGATATATATATATTGTCTATTTTTTTTATTTTCTTTACTGCGTCTATTGGACATGCTTTATAGCCAACTTCTCTAAGTAGCTCATAACAATTTATATCATCCCCCATGTAAGCAACTTCTGATAAATCAATTTTTAAATCATTGCATATTTTTTTTACACTATTAAGTTTACCGTCAAATGAATCACCCTTCAATAAAAAATCAATTTTTAATTTTTTTGCTCTTACGTTAGAAAAGTTTGATGTTTCAGATGTTATAATACCAGTCTTAATATTATTTTCTCTCAGCAATTGAAACCCCATACCATCTTTCATATTAAATTTTTTTAATAATTCTTCTTTTTGATTGTAATAAACTCCTCCATCTGTTAGGACACCATCTAGATCAGATATTACTAATTTTATTTTTTTATTATTGATCTTCTCCTTTTTTAAATGGAGAAATTCTGCCAAATCCCAGTCCATCTGAGTGTCTATTTCAATTGAGGATTCCTCTGACATTATCTGAAATTTTATTTTTCCTGAAATTCTGGATTTTGTCTTGATTATATCATTAATATAGCTTATATAAAAAGCTCCATTCTCAAGATAATATCCATTTTGATCTTGTCTTCTATTTCTGTTTAAAAAATCATAATTTAAAGGAACATTTTTATCCCAAACAAACCTATTGAAATTGCATACAGATAATACTGAACTACCTTTTGAAATTTTTCTAATTCCATCATCAATATCTCCTGATTTAGTGAATGGAGATGTAGCCTGAATTAATATAAAGATGGATTCTTTATCAAAATTCATTTTTTCTATAAATTCAAGCATTGCACTTTCAGTTGATGATGTATCTAAAGCAGTTTTTTTACTTCTAAGAAATGTTTTTACTTTAGGAAGTTGGAAAGATTCAACTAGATCAATAATTTTTTTTGAATCAGTTGACACATAAATTTCATCAATTGATTTAGATTCTGATGAACTTTTGATGGTCCAATAACATAATGGTTTCCCATTAAAATCTTTTATGTTTTTATCTTTAATACCTTTACTTCCTGATCTAATTGGAATAAATGCTATATTTTTCATTATTTAAATTTAAGCTTTGATCTAGTCTCTACCTCAATTTCAAGTATCTCTTCCTCTTTATATTTAAGTGATTGATTTACAGCTTCAAGATCTCTTGAAAGCTTATGTAGTCCATTAGGTTCAAGTGATGCTGCATGGTCAGTTCCTTTCCAGGTTCTATCCTTTGTAAAATGTCTTTCAATCACAGCAGCACCTAAAGTATAAGCAGCAATATCTACGGAAATACCCAGGTGATGCCCTGAGAATCCGATTGATTTAACTCTATCCTCGTATTTACTTTTTAACCTTAAAATTTCTAAAAGGCAAACTTGATTGAATGGAACAGGATACCCTGATGTACAACTGTAAATGACTAATCTATTTTTTATTTCTTGATTTTTACTTAGAATTTCAAAAATTCTTTTTTCTTCATCAATAGTAGTCATTCCTAAAGAGATATGAATTTCACCAAGATAGTTATCCCTTAATATCTCCAACAACCTTAAATTGTTATTACATGCTGAAGGAACTTTTATCATTTTAGGGTTTAATGATATAATCTCTTCAGCCGAAATAGTATCCCATACTGATGTAGAGTATTCAATATCAATGGAATTACAATAATTTTTCAACTCTTTATGTTGCTCTAGAGTGAATTCCAAAAATTCTCTATGTGCACCATATGAATTTCCGTATGAATTTTCTGGGTTTGGATGAGGTGCATTATACTGTTCATCAGTTAGAAGCTCTCTATTATTTCTTTTTTGAAATTTAGCAGCATCTGCACCATTATTCTTAGCTAGAAGAATTAATTCTTTTGCAATCTCCATATCTCCCATATGATTACATCCTATTTCTGCAATCAAAAAAGGTTTTCTATAATTATTCATATTTATCAAGTTCAATTATTTTATTACAATCTTTTAAGTCTAATCTATTATGAGTTACCATAATTACTGTTTTTGTTTTTGAAATATTATGGATATCTCTTAAAAAAGCTCCTTTCAGTTTATTATCAATAGCAGAAGTAGGTTCATCAAAAACAAGAATTTCAGGATTATTATAAAGTGCTCTTGCAATACCTATTCTTTGTATTTGACCACCTGAAAAATTTAATCCATTATCTACTACTATTTTATTTAGTCCTTCATCAAATGAATCCACAAGATGTCTTAGCTGTGCTTTGTTTACTGCAAAATCTAATTTTTCTTTATCAATATCCTCTCCATCACATCCAAATGCTATATTTTGAGTTAAAGTTCCTCTAATTAGATTTACTCTTTGTCCTACATAACCAATATTTATGAAGCTATTTTCAATTTTAAAATTTTTACCATCAACTAGAATATCTCCTTTATCAGGTTTAATGACTCCCATTAATAATTTAAGAATAGTTGACTTTCCTGACCCTGAAGGACCAATAATACCAATAAAATCGTTTTTCTTAATGTTAAAATTAATGTCTTTCAACAGATCTTGATTAGTGTATTTAAAGCATACTTTCTTAAAAGAGATTTCATTATTAAACTCTAAAGGCTCTTTGGCTTTAGAGTTACTAACTTCATTTTTTAAAAAACTATTAATTGATTCTACTGATTTTGAAAAATATTTTAAGTTTTGAGTATTAACTATTAATTTATTTATTGATGGCATTAATCTTAAAGAAGAAACTAGAAAAAGAGTCATTGAAGCAATCAAAGCTTCAATATCATTATAAGCAAAGTACTTAAATGCAAAAATTAATATCATCCCAATAAAAATTATAAATTCTAGAACATACCTAGGAGATTGAGAAATAACAGCATAGTCTACAATAATATTTTTCTTTTTATCATAAACTTTTGAAAAATTATTTTTAAAAAATAATCTTTTGTTTAAAACCCTAATTTCAATAAGATTATTAATAGCATTCATAATTAGATTTGTAATTTCAAATTCAAAAGTTTGTTTTAGCTCCCCTAAATGCTTTAATTTTTTTTTTATAGTATATATATAAAAAAAGTGGAAATAAAGCTAAATAACCTGTAAGTAAAATAGTTAGACTAAATTCAAAGTATAACATAACACTTAAAATTGTTATCATAAAAAAGATTTCAATTAAAAGTGTTGTATAACTTTTCAAATAACTTACAAATTTTTCTAATTCAACCTGAATTAGATTTATATGATCATTTGAATTTGTTTCATTAAACAGTATCTCATCTTTATATAAAAGACCATTATAAAGTTTGACTGCTATTTTTTCTTTTACACCATATATAAATCTATTATTTAAATATGTTATAAAAATTAAAAAAAATGATCTTAAAAGAAATAGTGTTATTAATACTGAGATAAAAACAATTAATACTTCTTCATTTGAATAATCTAAAATACCTGGGAAATATTCAGCTAGTTTTGACTTATACCTAATAATGTTGTCATCAAAAAAAAAGAAATCATGGGAACTATAATTCCTAAACCCAAAGCTTCAATGAAAATACCTACAATTAAAAAAACTACTAATATTAAGAACTTTTTTTTCTCTTTTTTTTCTAAAAAACTAAATATTTTTTTAAACATTAAATTCTTATTATTGGGATATTATTAGATTTTAATTTTTCAATTTCTAAGCTATCTAGATCATGCACTATTGATATAAGGTCTGAATTGCTATTATCAAAAGACCGAGATAATTTAATTTTTGTTAGAATTTTATTTACCTCTTCTTTAGATAATCCATAATTAATCAACCATTCATTAACATCCAATTTGATTCTCTCTTCATCAACAAGAGAGTCGATAACAATTATTTCAGCACCTGAAGCTAGTAGACTTGACGCAACATGAATTGAGGGAGACTCTCTAGTGTCTTTTGTGCCTTTTTTAAAAGACCATCCAACAATAGTAATATTTTTAGATTTTACACCTCCATTAAAAAAATCAATTATCCTTTGAACGAAACGGTTTTTTTGATAGTCATTTATTTTAACGACTTGGTGCCAATACTCAGCAACTTCGTCAAGCCCATAAAATTTGCATAAATAAGCTAAGTTTAGTATGTCTTTTTGAAAACAGCTCCCACCAAATGCAACAGATGCTCTTAAAAAATGAGGACCTATCCGATGATCCATACCAATTGCCGTTGAAATCTCATTTATATCAGCACCTGTCTTTTCACACAAAGCAGAAAGACTATTTATTGAAGAAATTCTTTGTGCCAGCATCGCGTTAGAAGCTAATTTAGAAAGCTCTGATGACCAAACATTTGTAGTTAATATTTTACTTTCAGGAATCCATCTATTGTATATTTTACTCAAAGCTTTTACAGCTCTTTGCCCAGACTTTGTATTATCACCTCCAATCAGAACTCTGTCAGATTTAAATAAATCCTGGATTGCAGTTCCTTCAGCTAAAAATTCTGGATTTGATAGTATTTCAAATTGAATACCATTTGAATTTTTCTCTAAAATCTCCTTTATTTTTTCTGCAGTTCTTACTGGAAGTGTTGATTTTTCAATGACTATTTTATCACTCTTTGAATATTTGGCAATATCTTTTGCACATGCTTCAACATACTTTAAATCTGCAGCCATACCTGCACCTTCACCCTCTGTCTTAGTAGGTGTATTAACAGCCATAAAGATCATTTCAGATTTTTCAATATTTCCAGCAATATCATTTGAAAAAAAAAGATTTTTGCCACGAACTTCTTTTATAATTTCAGCTAAACCAGGCTCATAAACAGGAAGGGTATCTAGTTGACCATTCCAGCTATTAATTTTCTCTGGATTATTGTCCACAACAGTTATATTTATTTCAGGACATTTTAAAGCAATTACCGCCATGGTAGGTCCGCCTACATAACCTGCTCCAATACAACAAATGTTTTTAATATGCATTTTATTTTTTTAATAGCCATGAAGAGGATTGAATCTTGTTCCCAAGCCCTTCAATGAGCCTAATACCTTTTTCTCTACAAACAGTTGCCTCTGGAATGCTATTATTATTTTGATCTCCACCGTTTGCAAAAAATAATTCATACTCAGCACCGTATTCTTTTTCTAAAAAACTCAGCGTTTCACATTGTGTCTTGTCTTTATCGATTGATATTAGAGCTTTGTCAACTATACCAATAGCTTTCACAATTATGATCCGCTCATGCTCATCCATAAAAACTTTACTTCCCTTTAATTCACGTTGCAAGTCATTATTAATTATTACCCAAAGCTCGTCTCCTTTAGTTTTTGCTTTTTGAAAAAGCTCTATGTGTCCCTTGTGAAGGGGGTTAAAATATCCTGAAACAATAATTGCTTTTGTTTTCATTTATGTCCTGTTATAATCGTCTTCAATTCGTATAATATCGTCCTCACCAAAATAAGTTCCTGTTTGAACCTCAATAAATATTAATGTAGTATCGCCATTATTAAATATTCTATGCTTAGCTTGTTTATTAATTTTTATTGATTCCCCTTCACTAACTTTTTGATCCACACCATCTATTGTTACAATTCCTTGTCCTTTAATTATAGTCCAAGATTCTGCTCTTTTCAAATGATATTGATAAGATAGTCTCCCGTTTGGATTAACCTCTATTCTTTTAATTTTATAATTCTCGTTATCCTCTATAACTAAGTATCTTCCCCATGGACGTTCAGAATTATCTTTCTCTTTATTGTTCATCTTTATTAAAAATTATAATATGTGGTTTGTCAGATAAAAATTTAGATGCCAAGTAAAAACTAACCTTTCGATTAATAAGTTTTTCAATTTTTTCTTCTAGTTGACTTATATATTCAAAATTTAAATATTGACCCACCAATACTACCTCAACATTTTTACTATCTATCCCTTTTGCATAGTCTTCAATTAAAATTATTTTTTTTACATTACCCATTCTTTCAATTACTGTACTTACAAGATCCTCTAAGCCAAGGTGTTTATATACAACTTTTTTTAATGTATCAAATAAAGGGTGGTCAGTGTTTGCTTTATATTCAACCTTATTGTTAACTTTAAATTTTTGCAAATAACCTGCATCTTCCAGATGGTTAAGTTCTTTTCGTATTCCATTTGTAGACTCCCCCATCTCAGTGGCTAATCCATTTAAATGCCCCTTATTGGCTTGTGAGATAAAAAACTTAATTAAAAGTCGTAAACGTGTTTTTGATGTAATAAGTTCTCCTAGCATTTTTTTAAAATCTATTTTTTCATGGCTCCGCCACATCTATCCCACTGGGAAAGATTCAAATTTATATCATAAACTAATTAAATTAAGCTGCTTCTCGTTCAAGGGTAACTAACATCCCTAAGCTTTCAAGCTGTAATTTAATTTTATTCTTTTGTGCTTCTATAACTCTTCCTGACTTCCCTGCTAATGGTCCTTCGGAAATTTTTAGCATCTGACCCTTTGTTAAATTAGCCAAAGAGACTGCTGAATATATTCCGTTAAGATGATTTTTCATCTGAGTGATTTCTTTTTCTGGTATTACAGCTGGTTTGCCCAGCCAAAATAAATATCGTACTATACCAAAAATAGAAAACACATCATTTCGCTTATTCTCTTCAATAAAAACCATTACATAAGAAGAGATAAGAGGCTTTATAACCTTTTTTTTACGATCTGAATACTGTTTTATTAGTTTAACTGTAGGACAGTAGCTAGATATTCCAATTTCTTTAAGTTTTTGGACAACTTTTAACTCTTGATGAGGCTTAGTATATAAAACGAACCACTTTTTCATTACACGCTATATTTAAAAAACCCTATAAAATGATTGACTTTGTCGATCCTTTATGAAGGATTTTTAATTTATTTGATATATAAAAACATATATCTAGTAACAAAAGTACTTAATAAAAAGTAATTTCTTGTATTAATTTTAAATATTTTTTGTT
>MDSV01118955.1_pt1 | contig 18278 bp, 15 predicted proteins | sample 810851 | NCBI WGS metagenome assembly MDSV01 (sample SAMN05326640, study PRJNA326480) | marine metagenome | isolation source: seawater | place: Atlantic Ocean: North East | collected 2012 | reverse complement strand
TATAGTATCCTGCTGCAGCATGAGATTGATGATGTTGAACATAATGTATTGGTTTATTTCCAATCCATTCCTTTAAGTAATTTGATGGTAAATTTTTTCTCGATAAAACCTCACTATACTGACCAGCTTTTAATTGTCTTAATTTTTTTAAATATGGTCTTTCAAAGTATGCAATCTTATCAGGCTTCCCATATCTAAGACAATCTGAGATTAATTGTCTATTCAAATCAGAATCGTTTTTAACCCCACTATATCTCTCGCTATGACCAGCAAATAATACTTCCCCATCTTGTATCATCGCTACAGCAGCGTCATGGTTTAGTGCATTTATTCCTAATATTTTCATAGTTTCCACCTTTTATTTAATTCACGATGTAGTATTTCAGACCATTCTGTATGTGCTAATTCACTGGGATGCCAACCATCAGTAAAATATTCTTTTTTAATATACGGACATGATTCATCTTCACCATAATATCTTCCAATTCTAACCTTTTTCTCGTGTCCTTTCTTAGCACCTATTTCTATTTGAGTTTGTTCTAAAAAATGAACATTTTCTCTAATATAATTGGTAAGTTTATTTAAAACTGGACAATTAGGTCCTGTTTCAGATAGTTTTCCATATGCTGTCCCTTCTATCCAACTATCCAATTGTTCAAATGCAGGAAAAAATAAATACTTAATGTTATGTTGATTTAAAAATCCTGCCAGTGAAATAATCATATTTAATCTTCTCATATACTCTTGAAAGAAAGTATGATTTAGCATGTGTTGTTTGTATTGCTTGAGTTCACGAAGTGCTCCACTATAAAATTTATTAGCATTATAATCATATCCCTTTTCATGTGGATTTGCCTGACAATTGCCGAATTTATCTGTAAAAAATTCCCATCGTTGAACTGATGTCCAGCCCACAACGACAACTAAATCTTGACCTAAATTATCTATAACTCCATGTAATGTACTTCTATAAATGTAATCTAAAGAGCACCCACCTTTTCCCATATTCACTATATCTAATTCTGATAGATTTAATCTTTTACCCAATTGAACCGCCCAAGATTCACCTTCAATTTGTGGGTGTGTTGTGTGACCTCCAAAACTACAAGCCGATGTTATTAATTTCATAATTCATCCTTTAACATTGGTAGTATAACTCGTTCACAAAACTTTTTATGAGAAGATGGTGATGGATGACCAGGATCGTGTTCACCATTTCCCCAAGGATCACGAGCCTTCAAACAAACCCATTCTGCCAATCCACCATACTCTACTTGGTTGTCTTCATAAAACCAAAATTTATCAAAATCTATCATGTCCCATAAATGTGTGGAATTTGGATATAAGTCTTTCAATAATGGTGTGTCTTTTGATATTTTTTCAGTCGCATTATCTGGCCAATATCTATTTGTTTTAAAATGTGTATTGTCTCTCCACGCAAGATTCCATATTTCATGTCCAAATATTTCATCACCTTCTTCTCGTGCCCATCCACTTGGAACTTTGAATGAATATTGGTTGAATATATTTTGCCAACACATCATAGTATATTTTACTCCAAGATTATCCAAATACCATTGAGTTCTCAAAATAGATTCAAATGTATTTATTAAACTTTCTTCTTCTGAATAAAAATGTTTCCAATATAAATCTAAAAATTTAGTTACTGATTTATTATCCCAGCACATATAAGGGATACTACTTTTTATCCAAGTAGAATCTTCACTCGGATGTCTTTCCCAATGTTTATCATGGATAAAGTTTCCCATCCAATTCTTATGAGGCCCATCCACCCAAAGTTCATGCAACGGATTTTCTCGTTTAGTAGATAAAAATTCTTTTCTTGAGATACCTGACCACATAACTAAAACCTCAATATCCTTTGGATACCTTCCAAGTTTTATTTGGTTATTGACTTCCCATATTATACTTCTACTAATATATCCGTTTCCAGCACCTGTATCTCCAACATTATGAACATTTCCATATTTCTCTTGGTCAATATGATATGGCCAAGTTCCATCTGAGTTTGTGAAACTACAACCTGCGGTGATTACTATTTTATCCATTTACTTATAAATAAACGGATCTCTTTTCCGTAATTCTTTTATTTTTTTCTTGTAGACATAATGTGACTTAAGTTTTAACCACAAATGTTTTAACCACTTTATCATTCTTATTCTCCTACGATAACTTTTTTGCTATAATTGATTAAATGTTTGAATGAAAAATCATCTGTAGGAAACTCCAGCATTACTCTTCGGTTATGCTGTACTTTCCACAATACTGAATCATATATTTGTCTAAGATTATTCTCATCCATATTACATAATCTATCAATTTCTTTTAATATAAAATTAATTCTCTCCATCGGATTTTCAATCAAATCATATGATTCATCAAACAACTCTGAATAGGTTTCAAACCCCCATTCTCTTAGTTGTTGTAATACTCCATACTGACCAACCACCATGAAAGGTTGGGATATCACAGACTTAAAAGTTTTCTCAGAAATATGCAATCCATCATTATCAGGTACTATTTCATGATGAGTTTCCGTAACCACACCAAAAAAAGATTTTTCTACAACATGATAACAAAAAATATTCCAACCATCATCCACATTTTTACCTTGCAGTGGGTCGTATATTTCTTCGTAAGGTTTTATAGGGTCGATATCTCTTGGTAAGTCCACTCCTTTATACACACATGATACAAACCCCTTATCTAATAATCCTCTGTCCTTTAGACCATTATAAATTAATGTTCTATGTTTGTGTTCTGCAAAATTTAAACAATTAAAAATTTTTTCTTTTTCTAATCTCGAATTTACCGCTCCATATTCAGCACCTTTGGATTGATAATATCTCATGTAATCTTGAGTAGCTATCAGAAGATAAGGAAATGAGTGCCAATTTTTATTATTATCTATACGAATATTGTGATGAAACACTAAGTAATTATGAATATTATTTTCATTCATCCAAGTATCAATTTGATATCTTATATTATCGGTTGCAGATTCTTCTCTCATATCGATTACAATCTTTTTCAATTCTTCGTCATAATGTTTTGGACAAGAACCCTTATGTCCACTTATCAAAGGTAGTGAACTTTCACCAATTTTATAAATTTTTTCTTGTTCAGTCATGCAGGCTATTACCTATGTGTATTACTTCACACCCTTCAATATCAGGAATATAACGCCATGGGTCTAATATAATTGAACCTTCTTCATATGGAAAGTCTGTAAAATCAGGATGTTTGGTTCCAATAAAGTATAAATGAGAATCAGTCTCATTATCACTATCATCATATTTTTGTTTTATCACTTCCCAAGGCTCATCTATGTACGGATCCCACATAAAAACTCCATGTCCTCTTTCCTCTAATATATTTTTTAGTAAGATTGATGGACTACCCGTAACAATGTTAGTTTCAGGTTTGAATGATTTTCCAAGTATATTGATACCTCTGTCTTCACCATACTCTTCAATCAAATCTGCCAACCAATCAGTTTGGAATTCTCTTTGCATCATTATATTATCAAACCAATTGTATGATAATTGTAATTCATTTGACAACCAACTAAGTGCTATGTTATCTCTTGGGTGACATCCACCACCATCTCCCATACCACCACTCAAATACTTATCGGATATAATTCTTTCATCACACATTTTGAGTGCGTTCGTAATATCATCGACATTTGTATTTGGTAACTTATGACACATCTCCATTATTGTGTTCACAATAGAAATTTTAGAACTTATAAAAGTATTATAACACACTTTGATTAATTCTGCATTTTCAATTGTAGTTTCATAAAATGGCTGGTGGTGTAATGTTCTGTAAAAACTTTTTGCCTTTTCTGAAGCCTCTTTATCCTCAACACCAAACAATACTATCTCTGGTTTTAAAAAATCTCTCATGGTTGTACCCATGGCAATAAAAAATGGATTATAACATAACTTTGTGTGTTTACCTAATAATGGTTTTATCTCTCTACGAATTGTACCAGGTAGGACTGTAGATATCACAATAACTATTTTATCCTCACCTTGTTTTTCTATTTCATCTGATAAATCCTTTATACCTTGTTTCAAGTAAGTGTAATCAAAATCTTCTCTCTCAGGTGGTATTCTTGTAGAACCTTCGAATTTTTCACCATGTGGAGTTTGAATTGGTACAAAGATTATTTCTGAATGTGAAACAACTTCTTTGATGGATTTAATTTTTATCCGTGTTTTTTCTAAATAATCTTGAGCCCATATCTCTTCATACTGAAGTTTTTTTGTATCGATGATGTCTTTTACTTGTTCAGATATATCATGACCAATAACCTTATGACCTCTCGATTCAACTGCAAGTGCTACAGGTAAACCTAATTTTCCTAATCCTATAAAACCAATATTCATATTAACCTCTTTTAAATAAATATCTACTTCAATTATTTCTTATAAAATCTATCACACATTCAGATATGATACGATGAGTTTTTTCAGATGGATGTAAATCTTCCAAAAAATCGTTCTCAAGGATTTGTATATCTAAAATACTACTATACCCTTTTGGAAATAATACATGGTCAAAATCAATCACATCAAAATAAATTTTGTATAGTTTGGATAAATCTACAGGTTTTATTTTACCTTCATTATCGAAGATTGGTAAATATTTTCTTACTTTGTGAGATTTTAAATTTTCCAATATTTTGGTTTCTTCAATTTTATTAACTTCAGACAAGTGAAACAATTTATCATCTATATTATTATCTAATGTTTTTGCATAATTTTTAAATTTCTGTGAAAAGGCATCAATAAAGCAATATTTTGCTTTATTTTGTTTCAAAAAAGATTGTAATGTAATTATTTCTCGAATGTTCTTGATTATAAAAAAATCAGTTGTTTCAACTTTAGATGTATGTCCATCAAATTCATCAGTTCTATAATGAGAAGTCAAACCTATTAAAAAAAATGTATCCTTTATTTTTTCAGGAAACAGATGAATAAAATCAATTGTTTGTCTCATTGTTCTTGTAAATGAAACACCAGGTTGAGAATAATTATACTCTTTCAAATTTAGTTTCTCACATACAAGTTGTGAAAATCTACCCTCTCCTAAAACATGCTGTCTGTCAACATGGTTCATGTTTTCACGAGAGTTAGGTAATTCATAACCACAGGCATAACTATCACCATTTACATATAAGTACTTCAATTTAAAATCCTAAATAGTAAATCAAAATCTTCTCTATCATTATGAAGATGTTCTTTGTTGTATTCTAAAATATGAGATAAATTTTGATACCAATCCTTTAACATTTCAAAATCCATTTTACATAATCTTTCTATCTCATCCACAATCATAGACATTCTTTTTCCGTGATTTATCTCTTCATCATATGATTCATCTATGAAAGGATGGAAGGTTTTGAACCCAAGTTCTTTTAATTTTCTTAAACAATGTGGAGTTCCAAGTATAATAAATGGATGATAATTATAAATTGGTTTCCAAATTTTTTCATCCAAAAAAATTGATACATCATCATAAACGGATTCTGTAACAACGCTAAAAAATGTTTTACTATATAACCAATCTGCTGAAGTTCCGTAGTGATTAGTACCCCACTCCTCAACATCCACAATTAAAGGAAGATGATTCTTTTCTAAATCACTCCAAGACCTTAACACACTACTCTTAGTATTCCTATCAATAGATAACATATTAGAAAAATACTGTGATAAATGACTTTTTTTACTAAAGTTATATGGAGCAAGTTCTTCAGATGGAAATGAAGTTAAAGTATTGTCAAGTAAATTTCTACTATGTAACCAAGATACTAATGCCATCCGATGTATTCTTGGTGCCCTATTCAATAATAAAAAATAATTATCCTTATCATTACAATACTTATCGAATATCACATTTTTTTGCATCAATTTGTAATTATCATGTTTTTCATTATTAAAAGGTATACATTTGATAAGATTATTTTTATCATTTATAGAACCCCACGCCCTATTCAAATCATTAATCATCAAATTAGCAGATATAAATATAAATTTATCTTTTGGTATTTCAAAATTTTCTAATTCCTCGTATATTTTATCGAATATTTTATATTGAAATGGGTCATATCCCTCATTACTCGACCATAAAATAATTGTACACTTTCCTTTTTTTGTAGATTCGAGTATTTCCTTACTCACACCTGATAAAAGTGTATTATTATAATTTTCTTGTGTACCCAACCAACCTTCAGGAGGTCCTTGTGTTTCTAATATATAATAAAATGGTTTAGATAATGATATCGCCTCTTCGGATGACATTATTTGAGGTTTTTTTTTATAATTTGTTAGTAAATCTATGAGTGATGGTGGTGCCGGCCCAAAATATTTTGGTATATCGTCTTGTATACCAATCAATCCATTAAATTTTGCAGGCCAGTTTTCATATAAAATTGTGGTTGGGTGTAAAGGATCATCTGTGTTTAATTCTTTACGAATCTTTGGAAAATCAAAAGCAAAAATCATTAAAACTCTACATGGTTTGGTATATTTTGTTCACATTTAAAATCTATCATTTCATGTTTCGTCCCAAATAACTTTTCCTTTTTTACTACACTATAATTTAAATCTGTTAATCCATCTTCATCTGTATTTATGATACCACCTTGAACATCGTTTACAAATCTGAGTTCATTGATACTCGTATCTTTTTGATGAACCCATTTTCCACCAACCATATCGTTTCTCTTATGATGCTGTGAAAAGAATCTACCAGGTCTATTTCTAAAAGGTAGAGTTGTGTTTTGTATTTTATTCAACTCTTCTATATTTACCCCACACCCATTCAAAAAACCATTATTTCCGTTTCCACTTTTATCATAAATCGTATCATTTGTAATTACGGAAAAATCATAATAGAGTTTTGCGTTGAAAGGAGTTGGATAGTCTGTAGAATAAAAATCTTTTATTTCATCATCACTCAGACACTTATCCCACATACACACTTGTGCAATATCACCTGAAAAATACACTTGGTCGTCTTGCCTTGGGTCACCCACACCAATATAATAAGGGTTACCACCATATTTTTTTAAAGGTGCTTGAAAATTTAATGGTGATTGTGAACCATGTCCGAATCTTGAATCTGATTCTTCTCCGTTAAGATAAAATCTCATCTCTTGTGATTCAACATCCACAGTAATCATTAAATGAGTCCAAACATCAGGTGGTCTTTTAATCCACATATAAGAATGATTATTTTTTTGGTCAAATAAACCAAAAGAATATGCATCAGAATTATCCCAACCCAATCCCATTTGAAAAGTTGGTCTGCCTAAAATGTATTGATGAATAAATTTTCTGTTTTCAACATCTCCAATTAGATATTTAGGTATATCAAACCTATCCTCTGCCCTTACCATGACAGACCAAGTAAAACTATTACTTGTTAATTCCCTTATCGAATCATTCGGTATAATTTTTATATAATCATTCAATCCATTAAGTCTTGCAAAGTTGATTTCTTTGTTTTCGGTGTGATTCATAAAAGTATTATTGGCAAGACCTTTCTGTTTGACACGATACAATATATCGTCATCTTCCATACCCCAATTCCAATAACCATTCGAATATCCGTTGATTTGTTCGTAGTGTTCTTTAGTAAACAAGATACAACCACCAAAATACTCTTGATACTTCAACCCATAATCAAATTGTTTGACATGAACTGCTAGATGTTCTACATTATCAGGATATGAATAATCACACGAGTCATCTTCAGGTAACATATCTATATCATGAAAACAAAAATAGTCAAACCCTTCCTTACGGGCTATATCAAATGCTACATTTTTAGATGTCCCCCTATTGAAACCACTTACCGAATCAGGATATACTTGGTTGGCAACAAATATTTTATATTCGATATCTTTGTCTTTAAAAAACTCATCCATATGTGGTATGAATGTTTTTAAATGTTCTTCCCTTTTATAGTGAGGTACACATATAGCTAATTTCTTACTCATGTTACTGATATAAACTCATGTTTTTCTAAAAATTTTTCTTTATTATTTATTTGATATGTAAGTGAACTAAGTCCATCTTTCTTATAATCTTCAAGACCTCTTCTAACTTTATTGAAAAAGAAAATCTGATTTTGTCTTGATTCTTGATGAACATATTTTGTGTTCGACCACCCATTCTCTTCATGTTCGAGACACAAAAATTTTCCGTCTCGTCTATAGGGTATTAAAACTTCGGAACCTACTTGGACATCTTCTTCCGATAAAAAACCACCTTTTATTATTGCGTGATTATCGTTACCACTTTTATCAATTATTCTTCCACTCACCACATTATCAAAATCCCAATATCCAACTACTTCTTTTGCAGACTTATAGGGTTCAGAACCACTCTTCCAACCAGTATAATTTTTTTGTTTTGTAGAAATATATGGCATCCCATTATTGAATATTGTCTTTATTTCTAAAGGATTTAGTGGTGTTTTCCAAAGTGTGATTTGAGCAACTGAACCTTTAAAGAAGCCTTGGTCACCATGACGAGCGTTTGGATTAGCACAACCGATAAAATAAGGAACTATATTTGCTACTCTTGGTTCTGAGAAGAAATCCTTTGGGGAGTTATTGACTTCTTGTCCATTCACATACATTTTTAATCTTTTAGTAACATAGTCTGCTACAAATACGACATGACACCATTCAATATTTTTCCTATCTGAAACAACCATGTGTTGAACTTCATCTTTATCCCAAATTGATGCTTTATATTGCATACCACTTGTGAAGGCTAGACCTGTATGATGACCTGGTCTTGTAAATATATGAAATTCATCGTAATTTTTATTATCATCAAGGATTAAATCATCACTTGGTTTTACCCAAGCTTCCATAGTGAATGAACCATCAAGAGTTTTAGATATGGAAGTGGAAAGTGGTATTTCACAATAATCTCTACCTGAAAACTCCATCACATCCATCATTGTTGATTTGGTGGTTTTATTTCTACCAACCCACTCCTGTTTTAATGGGAGACTTGCCTTTCTACATCTGTATAATAAATCATCATCTTCGAATCCCCATCCCCAATATTTGTTTGAAAACCCATTTATATATGTGAAATGTTCTTTATTGAATAGTGTAACACCACCGATATATTCAGCATAAACCAATCTATATCTAAACTTACTCAATCTTGATGCTAAATGAGTTGGTTTTTCAACCCATGAATAATCACAAGAGTTGTCTTCGGGTAACATATCTATATCATGAAAACAAAAATAATCATATCCTTGTTTTTGTGATATTTCAAATCCAACATTTAATAACCATCCACGATTAAAAGGTTTATCATTGTCTTGTTCAATAACAAATATTTTATATTCGATATCCTTATCAGATAAGAATTCTTCCATGTGTGGCACAAATCTAGCTAAATGTTCCTCTCTGTTACGATAGGGAACGATGATAGCCAATTTTGGATTTTTAACTAACAATTATTATCCAAAAAGTTTTTTAACCACCGATTTTTTCTCACTTTCATTATTACCAAGTAATTTTGCTAATTCTGTAGCGACATCGGTAGCGTTAGCTTGTGGTTGAGATGGTTGGGGTACTGATGGATTCTCAACATAACTCTTTATTATGTTGTATATTTCCCAAAGTTTCCAATCAATGGCCTCAACTTTTTCTTCTAAATTTGTTAGACTTTTAATTACTATTGTGTCTAATTCTTTAGATTGTGATGTGCCCGTATCTAATACATCACGGGCGTCTTTTGTATCTGCTTTTTTAGTTGCCATAACTTTTCTCCTTATATTACAACTTCTATTATTTCGTGTTTTTCTTTATAGTTTACCCTATTTACAATTCTGAATCTTGTATTATTAAGTCCATCTTTTTGTAAATTACTATCAAAGTTTGATATCTTTTTATTAAAGATATTTTTATTTGTTAATATGTGTGGATGTGAACTATCTTCTAAATTTCTTAATTCATGCAAATCGTTGATATCTCCGATATAACCATAATAACCTTTTCTTCTATAAGGTAAATATCTTTCGTCTGAAGTTTTTATTAATTTTTTTCCGAATTGTAGATTCAGGCCTGTTAGATGGTTATTATTTCCACTTATATCAAATATCAGATTATCATAACCAGAATCAAAATTATAATGTAAAACTGGTGTATGTGAAGTGGTAAATTTACCTTTTTTGGTTATACCATCAGAGAAAATTTTATACATTTCGGATTCTTGTAACACCACATCCCACAATCCAATATCTGACATACTACCTTTGAAAAAGCTTCTCCAAGTAGGACTCTTAGGATTCCCAACTCCAACAAAATAATCTTTCGAATGATAATCCATCAAATTCATCGGAACCCATGATTTACCAACAACTTGTCCATCAAGATATAAAATTGATTCATTTGTCTCCGTATCAATAGTCAATCCACAATGATACCATTTTTTGTATTGTAAAGGAACCGAATTCAAAACCACAACATCTTTTTGATTATCATCCCATAGTGCACATTTTACTCTTCCTTCATGTGTGATTGATAATCCAGTATGAAAACCAGGTCTACCAAACATAAAATACTCACATCTATTATTATCTACATTTTCACCGTAGGGTGGAAAATCATCCACACAAAACCATAGTGATATGGAAAATGAACTTGATGTCGCTCTTGACAAAGTATTGTTTGATGGTTTGGTAAATCCGTAAGACTTTAAACCATCAAATATAGCAAAAGCTTTTGTCATCGGTTTTTCTTTTACAGAACGAAGTTTGTATCCTTTACTTAATAATCTGACTAATAAATCACGATCTTCATAACCTAATCCCCAATATTCATTAGAATAGCCATTTATAGATTCGTATTGTTTTTTATCAAAAATTACAGCACCACCAAAATGTGAATCACTTATCAGAGTAAAATCATCATAACTTTCAAGATTTTCTTGTTCACCAAACTCCATAGGTAATATTCCATCATATAAACAGATTGGTTGTTCACTTGGTGTATAATCAAATTCACTAATGGGAATAAAATCAATATCGTGAAAACAAAAATAATCAAATTGATTTTTCATTAGTGAGTATCCAATATTAAATAATTTTCCTTTATTGAGTGGTCTGTTGGATTTTTGTTTTACAAAACAAAATTTATAATAAAATTTACTTTGGTCTACCAAAGCTGTAAAATGTTCAGCAAAATTATTGATATGATACTCATCATAAGGTACTATGATTGCTAACTTTTTCATACTCTATACTCTAACGCCTGTACTCTTACTTTATTCCATTGTTTATAATCATAATAACCTTTACCACTTCGTTCCATCATAAATCTCTCATCGTTAATATTTATCCTACCGTAATTATCGATTATATAATCAAACATTTTTTTATATTCCTCATGAAATGTATAACTTTTTTTGACTCTTGAGACATCTCTAAGTCTATTTAATACCGAAACATCCCATTTAAAATGATGAACTTGAATGAAACAATCACCAACTGGATACCTTAAATCATTCATCCATCTATCACCATAAGTATCTTCACCATCTATCATTGCGTAATGTTGTCCATTGGTAATTTGTATATCACCTTTCATTACCACAGTTTTGTTTGGACAGGCATTAGAAACTGGATATCTAAATGTTCCCGCTAAAGGAAACTCTGCCCAAATATCACTATCATCATGGATTTGAGGGAATCTACCATCCTCTCCAATTCTATCTAAAAATGCTCCTGTAATAAATTTATAACCATTCTCCTCACAATCCTCTATGAGTTTATTTATTGGTTTTGGATACACATGAAATTCATCATCATCCGACACAATCCACCAATCATCAGGTCTTAATAACTTTGTCTCATTATATAACTCTGTCACCCTTTCCCAATTGAAAGGTTCTTCAAAAGTTTTCTTATGAATATCAATATTTAAATCACGAGTGATTTGTCTGACTTCTGATAAAACTTTATCTTTATCTGATGATAAATATACAACAACAAATATTTCATCAACAATATCTTTGTAGTGATTCAACATATGCCTTAACATGGTGGTGTTGTGACCACAAACGGTCACAAGATTTATATTCATTAATAAATATCCATAGTATTTATCGTGTGTGCGACCAGTCCAAATCTAAGCATATCATTATAAAAATCTACATCATAAGGAGTTCGTTTATTTCTTTCTAAAATAAATATAGGCTGATGTCCCACTCCAAAATCACCTATAATTTGCATCCACCAAAATCCTGACATTCCTTTCCATGTCCAGTTGTTGAATAAATGTGGTGTTCTCACTTTACCATAGATTCTATGTAGAGGATAGACAACTCTGTCAATTCCGATTGGGACTGCTAGAAATAGTATTCCACCATCAGGTAGTAAATCAAAAATTTCCGTCATGGCCTTTAAATCACCATCTGCGTCTATTTCATCTCCATACCGACTAAGACCTGAATGTTCGAATGTAGAAAAGGATATACAATAATTAAATTGAAAGTCTCTACTATTCGATAATTTTTTTGCCTCCTTAACATCAATATAATGAATTTTATCACCATCATAATCGATGTCCTTATATTCAAGAACATAAGGTATTCCACCATATGCCAATACATAGGACTCATACCATCCATTTGAAGTTCCAATAATTAGAACATTTTTATCCTTTAAATTATATTTTTTTCCTTCATCGTCTAAAATATCTCGAAAGTAGTCATCAATAAAAGGATATGAGGAACCCAACACTCCATCTTCAGACAAATCCATTTCTTTTTTATTTGATATTGCCTCTACCATCAAATCGATATTCTCGTCTTTGATTGTATAAATTTGCTTCAAATCGTGAATGGAGTCACTCATTGATTCAGAGACAATTTCAACCCTACCATCCATCGTAAAATCTTTTATTTGTTTTTTCGTTAATTTTTTAATCTTAAACTCCTTTGATTTATCATATCTTGAGATGGTGGATATATTCCTTCCCATTTGGAAACATCCAATTCACAACCATTTACAACTTCATATTTAAGAGTTCCAGTCATTCTTGAACTGTATCCATAAGAATCATCATAACAACCATGAAAATCTCGTCCATTAAATATAGCACCATAAGCGTCAAGAGGTATTCTTTTCGAAACATCATCCCTACCCTCTAATTCTGATACATATAATTTTTTACTATCTGAAAATCTCAACCATATCCAAGCTGCTCCGCTGGAATCCCATTCATCTTCAGATGGCATACTAATAAAATCATCAACATCACAACCATCAGGTGCCCAATCACGATGAAAAGGAACATTATTTCCTTTTCTTTCATATTGGATGAACATATCATAGATATGTTCGAACACATCTTCAAATAAATAATCCAAATATTCAGGTAGATAAGTTTTGATTACTTCCCAGCCAGGTTCACGATTGGGCCCATATGTTGTCATAGAAGAATTAAAAACATCTACCATTGTATATTCTTCATCATTCAAATATAATTCATAACTTACTGAGGCATCATGATAATCCTTAACTATTTCTTCAATATCATTACAAAAAACATCAAATTGTTTTGGAAAGTATACATTTTCAAAATAATTCAACTTTTCGATGTCCATAAATTTGTTCATGGATACATAAGGAACTCTTTTATTTTTAATTTTAATACCAAACATATCTATAACAAAGCTTTACAGGCATTATAAAATTCTTCCATTTCAGGAAAAGTTTTTACAAAATTCTTTTTTCGTCTTTTATCAAACTCATCAATAAATAAAACAAAATCTTTTCTCATCTTAATCAACCAATTAACATCATCTAAGGGAGCATCAACCCAATCTAAAAGTCTTCTAAGTTTTTCTCGTTCAAAGTCATAATATCCAGCATGACCATGTCCATATATGTGTGTATATTTTTCTTCTGATAAACTATCCATTAATTTGACATCTCCTCGAATCTTATCAATCCAATCTGTAGATAAAAGTCTTATTTGTAAAAATTCAGGATGTCTAAGGTAAGCAGTATCCAATATAATTCCATAATGCCTATATCTTTTTCCATTATAGTGTTTCTTTTTTAAATCGAAAACTTTTTTAATTACTTCATGGTAACTTGGAACACTTGTTAAATTATATGTGGCCATAATTGTTGCTTCAGGTTTATCACATTTGGTTAAGAATTTATCCAAGTTATTCCAAAATAAATCAGCATTTAATCCGTCCCTCATGTATTCAGCCTGTTCACCCCAAGCTTCTATACTTGTAAATAAAGCAAAATTCCAAACCAAATCTTTTTTTGTAATATATTGAACCTTATCAATAAATTCATCGATTTTATCATCTGGTGCACATAAATTAGTATTGACAGACATTTCAATCATGGGATTAATTTTTGGATTGTGAATTATATAATCCAAAACTTTAAATGTATCCTTTGATAACAAAGGTTCACCACCTGTTATCCTAAATGTATGTAATTGTTTGAACAAATCAGGCCACCATTTCCAAAATGCATCTCTATATGGATTTGGTTTAGTATGTGGTATAGGAACAATTCCCTCTCGTTCCATCCACTCAGTATTATTATACATTCCACTTGTTGGATAATGTCCGTGTTTTTTTATTTCATGTTGCCAATTTGAACTACTTTTAACATCACAATATCCACATGCAAGATTACATTGATTACTAAATGATATCTCTACATAAGATGGTAAGATATCAGCATTAGGATCTGATTTTTTTATCTTATCAAAATAAGGAAAGGCCCAAGCTTCTCCACTTTTCATAACTCTATCACTAAAAGAATCAGGATTAGCATCTTCCACATTCCAACAGTAATCACATTCATCAGGTCTACCACCTTTTAACATAGTTTTTCTTTGAAGTTTTTTGAATCGTGTATTGTGAAGTGCCGATGGATTTGCTTCGACTTCATGTATCGGAACAACATGAGGCCTTGGGTGGTGACAACTATGTGTTTGACCAGTCTGTAACAAGATACTTACTTGATTCCACTTTGCCAGACAAAAACCCTTTCCAACATTATTTAATTCTTGTTTGAGTAGGTTCATATTTTCTAACCCATGAACAGAAATCATATCCCAAAAAGTTTCTTTACTTGCTATTTTTTCTTTATCCTTTACATTGTCCTCAAAGAAAGCTAAATTCATACGATGTTTAAGCTCTTCATGTGGGTCACGAATTAGATATTCATCTTTCAATCTTGCTGTTTCTCGTGATATATATTCTGAATTAAATTTTTCACACTCTTCGAGCTTCAATCTAAATTCGAGTTCTTGAGTCGGTGTTGATATCTCTAAACCACGACCTTTATAAAACTTAATATTTTGATTTATAAAGTCTGTATCATGTGCCTGACATTGTTCTAAATCTTGTCTCCATTGAAGATTTTCATATAAATCTTCATGCCTTTTATTTTTATAAGTGAGTTGTTGAAATTCTTTTATTCTTTTTTTAACATAATCATTATTATGTTTTTCACATTCGTATATAATTTGTCTTTTTTCTAATTCATCTTTTGGGTGAATTCTACCGATATATTTTTTAATTCTTTTTTTTACGAAAGGTGAATTTATTTTCTCACATTCTTGGAGTTGCATTCTTAAATAAATTTCTTCATTTAAATCTTCAGGTCTGAAGTCCTTCATTCTTTCTTCAACATATGGAGTTGTGTGCATTTCACAATTCGAAAGAAGCTGTCTTGATTCCATTTCTTCGTGAAAAGATGAAAATGACAACTCTTTTATTCTTTTTTCAATAAATTTAGTTATGAATCCACTTCCATCTACCCCACCTAATTCTATCTCTTCCAAAACAATTCTTTGATGTGTTTCATCATTGAAGTCTTTGATAGGATGTTCACCAATTCTACTATCAACATATGGAGAAGAATGAATTGCATGGTCTTTTAATTTACTAAGAACCCACACCTTTGATGAATATTTTTTACAAAATGTAAAACTTTCAATCCTATCTAAAATTTTATCTAATGTTTCTTCATCAAATTCTTCGACAACCTCATCAAGAAGTTTTTTCCATTCCTTTTCCTGCCATCCCTCAAAAGCCTTGACATCCCATGAACCAAATATTTCAAGAATTTCAGTCAATTCCTCTTTTGTTGGATGTAATAATTTATGTTTCATTAACTCTCCTTAATAAAGTCAAACCAGTTGATGATAATTTTTCGGACTTATCTTTGTGGTCGAACATATTAAATATTTCCCACTCGATTGATATTTCCTTGATAAAATCAGAAGGGCCGTAACAAGTATCGTGAGGTTCCCCATCATATGTCTCGAAATTATCCCAATATCTTTTGTCGGTATCATGTATACTAATTATTCCATTTTCATTCATTATTGTTGAGTATAATTCAAAGTCTTTTTTGACTCCTTCATAGGTATGGTCGGCATCAATATGTAGATAGTCTATTTTGATATCTCTCTTAACAAAAAAATTATAAAAGGCATCTTCTGTAGTAGTATTCAAAAACTTTGGGTTAAATTTCTCTCTCAAAAAACTATCGTCATCAGACCAATCAACTTCACCATTTACACTATTTGTAGCATCTACTACATAGACCTCACCCGAATCAATCATATCAGTTTCTTGTAATTCCCAAATACAATCAACCATAAGTCTTGGTACAAAACCTCCACCACTTCCCAAACATACGCAAGTTTTAGCTTTAAGTAGATATGGTATTGAAAAGTACATGATACCAGCACCCATATAGACATCATTAGCACCATGAGTCCAACGATATGAAACTGAACCACTATCTTCATTTCTTGTTATTGAGTCGTATAACCAACCACGATTTAAAACTGACATTTAAAACCTACTAATCTCCAATAATATATATTAACCAGGATCCGAATCTGACCCTTTATTATGCACTAATACACCACCAGCAAAATAAACATCTAAAGGTTCAACATCAAAATTAATAACCTCTACTTCACCATCTACCCATTTAATTGAATCTATATTCTTCACCTCTCCATCAAGACTAAAAAGTTTCATATTGATTGTTAAATTGTTTGGTGTTTCCCAAATCCAATTACCATTATGATATACAAACATATCATGTTCTGCAGTTATTTTTAGAAAACCATCATTTATATCATAGTATCCACCCATGTAATCATAGAATAAATGTTCAACTGTAGCAGTTTTTTTGTTTCGTTCTATCATTTCAGGTAAGTTATCCATAGGTCTCATAGTATATGCTTTCCATTTCGAATAACCTAAATCCTCATCAGGTAAACCTGGTAAGTCTATTGATATGACCTCATCACCCACATTAATATTTTCAATAAGTTTTGTAGTTCCATCTGACATTTGGATTAGTGTGCCAGGTAAAAAACATGCTATTGCTACACCACCATAGGTGTCTTGAATTTCTACTGTTTTTTGTATTGCTGTATTATATCGTGTAGCATGGTCGTTGAATCCATCACTCTGTCCATCATCATGATATTTACCACTAATAATGACTTCTTGGTCACTAAAATTAGAACCTTCCCATCTTCTAAAAAACACACTATCTACTAAACTTCCAACAGAATGGGAAACGGCAGTAAATGTTAATTTTAAATTTTGATTAACACCATGAGAACCACTTGTGTAAAAATCCTCTCTAAATTTATTCCATTGTGTGTTTCCAGCTATACCCTTGAATGTTTCTTGTGTATATGATCCACTTATTTCCAAATCTATATTATCATTACTGACATCTGATGCAGATAAATGTGCAACTATTTCGTAGGTTGAGTTACCCTTTACGGTAAATGTTTGACTAATGGAACCATTTTCAGCTATAAACTTTGCTGCAAAGGCATTTGAAGAACTTGGAGCCGTAGTAATGGCCTGTTTCTGTATAACACTTCCACCACTTTCAACCCAATCACCAAGATTATTATCCGTGCTCCAATTGTTGAAATCAAAATCAGTTACTATATTATCTTCAAATGATTTTGATATAAATCCTTCATTAGCAGCTTCTGCTATAGCACCAGCATTATACTGAGCTGTATAATCTTGATTTGATTGAAGGGCAAACAAAGAACCATTATTAGAAGTCCAAGTAAAATTTTGATATCTACCACCAATTCGTGATTGAAACAAACTATTTTCATCACCAAATGTTAAGGTGTAAATCTCGTTTGTTTGTTCATCAACATATGGATATCCATC
>MDSV01117555.1_pt1 | contig 18282 bp, 11 predicted proteins | sample 810851 | NCBI WGS metagenome assembly MDSV01 (sample SAMN05326640, study PRJNA326480) | marine metagenome | isolation source: seawater | place: Atlantic Ocean: North East | collected 2012 | reverse complement strand
CAATAGCTGTTCCATCACAGGATATGGTACTAGGTTTATATTACATTACTAAGGAGAAAAAGGGAACCAAGAAAAATCCTGTGAAGGGAGAAGGTATGACCTTTTATTCTCCGGAGGAAGTAATTATTGCACTTAATGAACGGGCTGTTGATTTGCATGCAATCATTAAGGTTAAAACTACTGTAAGAGAGAATGAGGAGTTAGTAGAGAAAATTATTGAAACTTCAGCTGGTAAAGTCTTATTCAATCAGGACACACCTAAAGCGGTAGGTTTTATTAATAAGTTATTAACTAAGAAGGAATTAAAGAACGTTATTTCTGAGGTTATTCGAATTACAGGAATGGCTGAAGCAGCTGAATTCTTGGATAAAATTAAAGAAAGAGGTTTTACTAACGCATTTAAAGGAGGCTTGTCATTCTCTTTGAATGATGTCTTAATTCCGGAGGAAAAAGTTAAATTGATTGCTCAGGCTAAAGAAAAAGTAGAAGAGATTAAAAACAACTATAACATGGGGTTCATTACAAATAATGAGCGTTACAATCAGGTTATTGATGTTTGGGGTAGAACGAATGTAGAATTGACGGAGGTGTTGATGAATCAATTAGAAACCGATCGTCAAGGATTTAATTCTGTTTATATGATGTATCATTCTGGTGCCAGAGGATCTAAAGAACAGATTCGTCAGTTATCGGGAATGAGAGGTTTGATGGCAAAGCCACAAAAGTCCGGCGCTACTACTCAAGCTGTAATTGAGAACCCAATTATTTCTAACTTCAAAGAAGGTCTTTCGATACTTGAGTATTTTATATCTACTCATGGTGCTCGAAAAGGTCTTGCTGATACTGCTCTTAAAACTGCTGATGCAGGGTATTTAACAAGAAGACTAGTTGATGTTGCGCAAGATGTTGTGGTAACTGAGTTAGATTGTGGTACTTTAAGAGGTTTAGAGACAAGAGCTTTACTTAAAGAAGACGAAGAGGTCGAGTCCTTGGGAGCTAGAATTGAAGGTAGAACTTCTGTTCACGATGTTTTACATCCACAAACGGGAGATTTAATGGTTGGTGCTGCAGAGGAAATTACTGCTGTAATCGCCAGAGAAATTAATGATTCTCCTATAGATGTTGTTGAAATTAGGTCAGCTCTTACTTGTGAAGCAGAGAGAGGTATTTGTGCCAAGTGTTACGGTAGAAATTTAGCATCTGGAAGATTAGTTAAACCTGGTGAGGCTGTTGGTGTTATAGCTGCTCAATCTATTGGTGAACCTGGTACTCAGTTAACTCTGAGAACCTTTCATGTTGGAGGTACAGCATCTACATCTTCAGCTGACAATAAGAATATTGTTAAATACGATGGTATTCTGGAGATAGATGAATTAAAAACAGTTGAAGGTGAAAATGAATTAGGAGAGAAGGCTGAAATGGTAATTGGGCGTTCTGCTGAAATGAGAGTAGTTGATCCAAAGACCAAAGTTCAGTTGACATCTAATCTAATACCATACGGTGCTACTTTATTTATTAAGCCTGGTAAAAAGGTTAAAAAGGGTGATGTTGTATGTGAATGGGATCCTTACAATGCATCTATTATTTCAGAAGAAGCAGGTAAAATTGAATTCGAAAATATCGAAGAAGGGATTACTTACAGAATTGAGTCTGATGAACAAACAGGTTTTGAGGAAAAAGTAATTGTTGAGAATAGAGATAAAAAGAAAAATCCAACTATTAAAGTTGTTAAAGGTAAAACGGTTTTACGCTCTTATTCTTTGCCTGTTAGTGCTCACATCAATGTGGAAAATAGTGAGTCAATTAAATCTGGTCAAATCTTAGCTAAGATTCCTCGATCTGCTGCCAAAGGTGGTGATATTACTGGAGGACTTCCCCGAGTAACTGAATTATTCGAAGCTCGTAACCCTTCAAATCCGGCTGTTGTTGCTGAAGTTGATGGTATTGTAAGTTATGGGAAAATCAAGCGTGGTAATCGAGAAATTATTGTTGAGGCAAAAACTGGACAAATTAAAAAGTATTTAGTTCCATTATCTAAGCATATCTTGGTTCAAGAAAATGACTTTATCAAAGCAGGTATGCCATTGTCAGAAGGAGCGACAACTCCAAGTGATATTTTAAGAATAATGGGTCCTACTAAAGTTCAAGAATACTTAGTGAACGAAATCCAAGAGGTATATCGTTTGCAGGGAGTAAGTATTAATGATAAGCATTTTGAGGTGATTGTTCGCCAAATGATGAGAAAGGTTGTTATTGATGATGCTGGAGATACTAAGTTCCTTGAAAAAGAGATAGCTAACAAAAGTGATTTTAACAAAGAGAATGACGGTATTTTTGGGAAAATGGTAGTTATTGAAGTTGGTGATTCTGCTGAATTAAAGGCGGGTCAAATTATAACTGCTCGAAGGTTAAGAGAAGAAAACTCTTACTTGAAGAGAGAAGATAAAGTGCTTGTTGAAGCTAGAGAAGCTATTCCTGCGACGTCTACTGCTATTCTTCAAGGTATCACAAGAGCTTCTCTTCAAACCAATTCCTTTATATCGGCTGCATCTTTCCAGGAAACAACTAAAGTTCTTAATGAAGCTGCTGTTAATGGTAAGATTGATCATTTGGAAGGATTGAAAGAAAATGTTATTGTCGGTCATAAGATTCCTGCAGGAACTGGGCTTAAGCACTACAAAGATATTGTTGTTGGTTCTAAGGAAGAATATGATGCCGTTTTGGAAACTCGTAAAATTAGTGAAGAAGTATAATGACAGAATTTAAAGATAAAAATCAACCAGATAACCAACTTAGCATCGAGCTAAATGAACAGGTAGCTGAAGGTGTTTATACTAATTTAGCTATCATTTCACATTCGAATTCGGAGTTTATTATGGATTTTGTGAATATCATGCCAGGTGTTCCGAAAGCCAAAGTGAAGAGTAGGGTCGTAATGTCTCCTCAAAACACAAAAAGGTTGATTCATGCTTTAAATGAAAACATTAAAAAGTTCGAACAAATACATGGTCCTGTTAAAATGGATAATAGTCCTAATAAATCAGGATTTCCGATTAACTTCGGAGGACCTAAGGCAGAAGCTTAATCAAAAAGCCCCGCTTTGCGGGGCTTTTTGATTATTAGGTTTAAAGTAAATTTAGTTGTAATGGAAATTGTTGCTAAAACATTTTCGGGTTTAGAGGATTTACTTGCTCAAGAAATAAAAAAAGCAGGTGGAAGAAATATTAATTCGATTAAGCGTGGTGTAAAATTCGACGGCGATGAAGAAGTTTTATATCGCTGTATTTTGTCACTTAGAACTGTATTAAGATTACTGGTTCCCGTTTTTAAATTTAAGGCACACACAGAAAAAGACCTTTACTTTAAGGTGAAGAAGTTGGTTTGGGAAGATTATCTTGATATTAATCAAACTTTCGCTATTGACTGCGTTGCGAATTCAAAAGTATTTAATCATAGTAAATTTGTTGCATTAAGAGTTAAGGATGCCATATGCGATCGATTCAGATCTAATCATGATGATAAGAGACCAGATGTTAACGTTCATAATCCTGATGTTCCCATTAATGTACATATTAATAATTTAGACGTTACTATTTTGTTAGATGTCTCTGGATTTTCTCTTCACCAAAGAGGTTACAGAACTAAAGAGCATAATGCTCCATTAAATGAAGCACTCGCTGCAGGCTTGCTAATGCTATCTGATTGGGATAAAAAAACCGATTTGTATGATCCAATGTGCGGTTCGGGCACGATTTTAGTCGAAGCAGCAATGATGGCCCAAAATTTAGCTCCGAGGTTGTTTTCAAGTAGACGATTTGCAATCGAAAAATGGGATAATTTTAATTTAATGCTTTGGAAAAAAGTGAAAAAAGAGTTGAAGCATCAGATTGAACCATCTTCGGTTAAGATTTATGGAAGTGATATTTCTTCGAAGTCTGTTCAGATGTCAATATTTTCAGCTAGAGATGCTGCCGTTGATGATGTTATATTTGTTGATAAAGCAGATTTTTTCAAGAAAAAGAAAGCTCTCAAAGAAGGTTTTATAGTTTGTAATCCGCCCTATGGAGAGCGATTAAAAGAGGAGGATATAATCGATTTTTATAAGGAGATTGGAAATACATTTAAAAGAGAATACTCAGGATTTAAAGCTTGGATTATTAGTAGTAATTTTGAAGCTTTAAAGTTTATTGGTTTAAAACCATCAAAAAAAATACCATTAAAAAATGGAGCGTTAGATTGTAAGTTTCAAAAATATGAGATGTACTCAGGTAGTAAAAAAATATCTAAAAGTTAAAGCTGCTTAATTAGGTTAATCAGTTTCTTTTGTGAAATAGGTTTGTTGATAAAATCAAAAACATCTTCATACTCCAGGGCCTGATATTTATCAATCTCCCTAATTGAGCTAGTATACATTGCTATTTTTGTTTTGCCTTCAAATCCTTCAGATTTATAATTTCTAAGAAAATCTATACCATCCATAACTGGCATGTTTATATCTAATAGAATCAAATTTGGAAAAGAATTATTTTCTTTTAATTTTTTAATAGCTTCAAGCCCATTTAAAACGACATCAATTTTTCCTCTTACACCTGCTTTTTTCAAAGCATTAATAGTTAGAAAGTTACATATATTATCATCATCTACGATGAGAACAGATTTAATCATCTTGGATGCTGTTTAATAGTTTTTCTACTTCTTCTGTTGCCTGACTTAGTTCTAGACATGATTCTTTTAACATGGCGAGGGCATTTAAATCCATTTTTGATTTTTCTTCAGAATCTTCGATTAGGTAATTAATTAACCCTAATATTTTTAGAAGTGGAGCTCTTAAAACATGAGAATTATTAAATGAAAGTTTATTAATAGAGCTTTGTAAGATTTCAACTTCCTTTTTTAAATTGTTAATTTCTTCAACAAATAATTCTTTTGCTTGGTTCGACTTTGTTATTCTAAGCTGAATTACCTCTAAGAGTTCCTGAGTGTTAAAGGGTTTGTTAAGAAAGTCATCTGCACCTGAATTCATACCTTCTCTAAAATCTCGTGTTTCTGTTTTTGCAGTCAGGAATACGAATGGCGTGTTTGAAATCTCATTAATTGCTCGTATATTTTTTAAGGTCTCAAATCCATCCATTTCGGGCATCATCACATCGCATACAATTAAATCAGGTTTGAATTGTAATGCTTTTGCAATCCCGATTAATCCGTTTTCAGCTATTGCAGTTTCGTAATCATTTAACTCAAGAATTTCCATTATGGTATCTCGAATATTTTTTTCGTCCTCAATTATTAAAATTTTGCTCATTTAATTTTAGGGGTAGGGAAATAGTGAAAGTCGTTTTTTTATTTAAAATAGATTGAACACAAAGTGTTCCTTTTTGAAGTTCAATATAACGTTTACAGATAACTAATCCAAGTCCAGTCCCTTCTATGTCTTGTGCACTGTTGCTTCTGAAAAAAGGTTGAAACAGCTTATTAATTTCATTATTTGGAATACCTCTGCCAAAATCGATAACATTTATTTCTAGTTGTTTTTTAAATGAGATTTTAATTTCTGGTGAAGGTTTATTTCTTGAATATTTAAAAGCATTATCAATTAAGTTACTTAAAGCATGAGCTAGTAATTTTTTATCATATGCAATATTTCTTTGCACTCCTTCAACAGTTATAGTGGCTCTTCTTTTATCTGGTTGAATTGAGTTTAATCGGTTCACGACTTCTGTTGTATCTTGTAAAATATTACCCAATTGAATTTCAGCTAACAATACGTTAGCATTTAGTTTTCCTAAAAGTAATACATCATTCATTAGGTCTCCTAACCGGGCAACTTCCGTTTGAATTCTTTTTGATATTTTGTCGAATTTGCCCTTAAGGTTTGAATCAATTTTAGATGCAAGCATTTGGAATAACTCAATGTTGGATTGAATTACTGTCAAAGGAGTTCTAAATTGATGAGAAGCCATAGATACAAATTGTGATTTTAATTCACCTAGTTCTTTTTCTTTTTCCAATGCTTTTTTTAACTCTTTTTTTGTAAGATCTCTTTCTACAAAAAAGGAGATTTCTCTTGATATATCATTAAGTATTCCCAACTCGTTAAATATCGAACTTTTATCAGGTGAAATAGTTAAGTAAGCATATAATAAATCATTTTCTACAAGCACAGGAATGGTTGAAATACTATATGAAATTGAATTAGAATTAAAAAGTGGTTCGGTAAATTTTATATTATTGTGTATGGATGGTCTTAAATTTTTTAAAAGTTCATTTAAAATTTTATCAAGTTCGTTGTCTTTTGTTTCAAAAAAGTTTTTTAGTAGAGTTTTTTCTTCTTGTGTTTTTGAGAAGATATTCTCAATATTAAACTTTGATGATCCCTGTTTTGATTCAAGTTTAAATAGAAATCCGGAAACGCCATGTCCTTGAGATATTATTATTTCATGAGAAAGGTGCAATGCATCTTCAACTTGTAAAGGAGAATTAGCAATACTAGCAATGTTTTGTAGCAGCTTAGCTTTTCGCTCATTTTTTGATATTATATGATTGGCTTTAGAGATTTCTTTATCTCTGGTGATTAATTTATATTCTGTATCATTTCGTTCAAAGACATTCATAAATATTTCCCCTACAAATTTAAGAAGATTCACATCTTCTTGACTCCAATCTCTTTTTACAGATTGATTTGAAATTCCAAGTCCACCTTTTAACTGATTTTTTAAAAAAAAGGGTACAATAAGTAAAGAAGAAACATTATTTCTAATGAAAATATTTTTTTCTATTGAATTATCATCCAAAAAATCTTCGGTATTTGTAAGTATATAAGGTTTCGTTTTTGACAAGTAGTCTGATATGACAGGAAGTGTATTTACTTCTTTCTTGTCGAATATTTCATTTATGTTTGAATCATTTACAGTATTATTATTTTCGTGTTTAACATGAAATTTATTATCCTTTATTTTTAAAATAAAAGCATTTTCTGACCCATTAAATTCAATAATATCATTTAGTGCTATAATTAACTGAGTATTAATTTCATTCATTTGAACACCTACTAGTCCTGAAGATATTTTTGATATTAAATGTTCAAATTTATTTCTTTGAATAAGTTGAATATTAACTAGCTTAAGTGCATTGGTTCTTCGTTCCACTCGTTCCTCTAAAGCTCCATTGAGTTCTTTTATTTGTTGCTCAGCCTTGTATTTTTCTGTTAAATCTATGTTAGTTCCTGTAATTCTGTCAAATTCATCCTGATTATTTTTAATTCCTCTACCGCGGGATAGGATATGAATATAATCTCCGTTTTTATGTTTAATTCTGTATTCGATTTCATATTTTTTTATATTTCCATTTATATATCTATTTAAATGAGTGATCATTTTTTGATAATCTTCTGGATGTATTAAACTTTGAAGTGTTCTGATTTGATTATCTATTTCATCTATTTCATAGCCTAGCATTTCTTTCCAGGTAGGAGAGAAGTAAATCTGACTTCTTTTTAAATCCCAGTCCCATACGCCAACATTTGTGCCAGTTAAAGCAAGGTTTAAGCGTTCCTCACTTTGCTTAAGTGCTGTACTAATGATTTTATTTTCTTTCTCTGTTTTTAAGCTTGAAAAAGCATTTTCTATTATGAATTTTAAGTTGGATGGTTCCCAGGGTTTTTTAACATATTGCCATAAACCAACATCATTTATAGCTCTTTCAAGTGCTTCAATATCAGTATAACCCGTTAATAAAATATATTTTGATTGCGGTAGTATTTTTTTTGCATCAATCATAAATTGTGTTCCATTCATTCCTGGCATTCTTTGGTCCGATATTATAATATCGAAATGATGATTCTCCTCTATAAGTTTTAAACCATCTTCACCAGATTGTGCAGTTGTGATATCATAGTTGTCCTTAAAGCTTATTTTAAAAAGCCTTAAATTGATAGATTCATCATCAACATATAAAATTGTGGGTTTTATATCTGGAGTTCCATTATGCATACTAAGTTTTATTATACTTTACGGGTATTTCTAGGGTAAAGCATACTCCATGCTTTTGATTATTTTTAACAAGGATATTACCATTATGCTTTTTAATGATATTATATGAGATTGATAGCCCTAGTCCAGTTCCCTCACCTATACTTTTTGTGGTGAAAAAAGGATCAAAAATCTTTCCGATATTTTTTTTCTCAATACCACAGCCGTTATCTTTTATTTTAATGACGCATATATTTTTTTGAATACTTGCATGCACGTTAATTTCTCCATTTTCAATAGGGCAAGCATCTATAGCGTTTGATATTAGATTCACAAAAACTTGATTTATCGAAGCTGGAAAGCATTCTATATATAATTCTTTAGAGCTGATATGAGTTGAAATCGATATTTTCTTTTGTTTCGTGTGACTATTTAGGATATTTAGTGTTGATTCAAAAGCTTCCTTCAAATCTATTGTTTTGACATCATTTTCATTAAGTCGTGAAAAGTTTTGTAAACTATTTACAATATCGGTTACTCTTTTTGCCCCAAATTCAATATCTAATATGGTTTGGTTTACTGATTTCTGAGTATCTGAATACTCCATTAACAAGTGAGTAACTTTTGAGGTAGAAATGGAGTTAACTTCTTTTTGCTCCGTTGATGTAAGCCCTTCAATTATATCTCTGTAGGTATTTATTTCACTTTTTAAAACGTTTACACCAGCATAAACAAAAGTCATAGGGTTATTAATTTCATGAGCCATTCCTGCAGTTACCATTCCAAGTGAGGCCATTTTCTCATTTTGTACAAGTTTTGCTTGAGTTTGTTGAAGTGTATGTAGTGTTTTTTTTAGTTTTTCATTTCGAATAGCGAGTTCTTTATTTGATTTTTGCTTTCCTAAAAAAGTAATTACAGCAAATAGTAAAATGCCTAAAAGAGCTAATGAAAAGATATAGGCATAGTTTAAATATTGTTCTTTTAGGTTCAATAAGTTTTCCTGCTTCTCTAAAATATTGTCTTGAGTTTGAATATCTTTTTTCTGTTTTTGAAAAATAGAGGCCTGATTACCAATTAATTTTTCTTGAGTTTTAATTTTAAATTCTTTTCGCTTCAATTTTTGTGAGGTAGAATGAATCTTTTTTGAGATTTTTTTTAGACGTTGTTGTTGTTTGAAAAGTTCTTGGTTTATTTTTTTTATTTCTATGTTTTTTATTTGAAGCGAATTTTTAATAGAGTCCATTCTTAGCTCTGTTTTATTTAAAAGGTGCTTTTGTCGCAAATTTTGGGCTTTCAATTTTAATCCAACATTTCTCTCAATAACCATTGAAGAATCATTCTCATTGAATCTGGAAAGTAAATCATTATCACTTCCAACACTAACCAACATAGAGTTTGATGGTTCTAATTGATACTCTCTAAGGAGGGGTAGATTTATTTTAAACTTTATTCTTTGATCATAATCTTGATAGAAGTTAATCATTGAGTTTTCAATGGAGGGAGCATTGTTCGTAAAGATTAAAGTTCTGGTCCCTTTTATTTTTTTTTTGCATTCAATCAGAACTTTGTTGTTTTCTTCTCCTATGTAGATTATATCGTAGAGGTTTATTGTTTTATTGGACTGCAAATAATTTACTATTAAAGACCTTTCTCCAATATTTTGTTTTTGAGCATATTTTTCAAGCGTAGAGAAGAACTCTTTTTGTTTACTAAATACTCCTATTTTGATTGGATTATTAGTAGATTCCCAATTAAAGTTATTGGCAATTTTAACTAAATATATCGCCTTGAGATAATTTTCACTTATTTGACTCTGTGAAGGATGAGTCCAAATTATTAGAAGAAATAAGATTTTAAAAACTACCCGTGTCATCTACAGAGCCTCATACGATAAATATGTTAAAAAGTTTTTATTTTAATAACTCTTCTATGCGTTTAAATGCTTTTTGATTGTCTGCTCTATCTATTGATTTATAGGTGATTTTTTTTTCAGATTCAGTTAAGTGCCAACTCAAACTCAATTGCTTTTCTTTCGTGTTGTCTAGAACTAAATTTATAACTTCCATATTGCCTTTAAACCATTCATTAGTATATTGAATCAATTGGTCGTGATCGTAGTCTTGTGTTAAGAAAATATTTTTATAAACAGTTCTCAAAGGAAGGGATATGCTTTCTATAAAAGTTTGTTTTTCTTTTTCATCCATTTCTGGTGTTTTTTGAGAATCTCTTATTTGAATCATAACTACTCCGGATGTGTTATTCGAAATCCAATTTCTAAAAGTATATAGGAACTTAATTGAGTTTTTCACCCCAAAATTATCTCTTAATCCTGCGTCCATAACCTTGAATTCTGGTTTGCTTGGAAGATGGACGATTGGCATTACATAGGGAAATGTACTACTCATTCTAAGTGCCGACGTGAATCTCAAATCTCCAGCACCTTGTTGTTTGAAGAATCGTCTGAACTCTAGCGATTCATTCAGATACTCGTTTCTGATATTATTTTGAGGTGCACTATAGGATAGATATGAAACAGGCTGCGAAGATATTATTAAACGTTTTCCATTATTAACAATAGTTGGATTTATGACAAGAATGGGAATTTCAGAGTTATATTCCGGAATATAGTATTCATCTAGTCGACGATTTAGATACCCTCTTGTATTTTCGTTTAGCTGTTCTTCGAAAGCATATCCACGATCTTTTCTGTAGGTAAATCCATTATCATCAAAAGTTTGTAATCTGAAGAGCATATCATTTACGGAGACATAAAATGCTAATTTGTTTAAAATATCCTTTGCCATATCATTCCGATAAGTCGGATCATGAACGTTTACAATTTCTTTTCTTTGCTTCCTCAGCATAAGCTCTCTTAAGTAAGCTAAGCCAATTAAACCACCAGAGGAACCAGATATTAGTTGAGTTTGCTTGAGTAAACTACCTTCTAAAAGACTGTCACAATATTGAATAGCGCAAAATGACCACAAAGCACTTCTCATTCCTCCGCCAGTAGTATTTATAAAAACTATTTTCGGTTTTTTTCCGTTTACTGTGTTTTTAGTTTTCCATTTTTCTAAAATTTCAACGGTATGTGTGGAGTCATTTTGATAAGTTTTAGTATTTAAATTTTTATCAATTGATGCGGGACTAAAATCAGCAGGTTGATTTTCATAGTTCAAGCCATAAGCTCTGTTAGGCGGAGAAAGGAAATCATATTTACTTAAGTAATTGAAACCTAAAATTAGAATTAATATAACGGCTGGTGCCCATCCTCTGAACCAAGAATGTATTGCACTTGTAATCATTACAAACATGGTGAAAATTAACGTTATGCTTGCACCTGCAGGAATATTAAATAAGTCAATATTACTGCCAAAGCTTAACCCGACAAGAGAAATGAAAACAATTATTTCAAATAGTGCTGCATTTAAATGGTTTTGTTCAAAAACTTGTTTCAGCATTGAACGATCATAATGATCGATAGAACGGGCTATCCCAACCGTAAGTGGGTAGGATAAATAAGTTTCAACCTTCCACTCTCTATCTGTGTTAAAAAAGTTTTCCCAACTCACTTTTTTGTGCAGAACAGCATTGATTGGATTGGATTTTGATTTTTCTTTAGAAGCTGTTTTATATTTTCCTCCTGATAGCTTTTCGACGTCTTTATTCGTTCGATTAAAATATATGAAATTGACACCAATCATAATACCAATTCCAGTTAAAAATCCAAGTAAAAAAATGATTGTTTCAGAGATGGAATGACCCTCTTCTAAAATTAAGAATCTAAAGGCACTAATAAGATAAGCTATTATAATTGTAGCGCTCCAAAAAATATTATTGAGTGAATATTTAATAAAAGGCCTAGAGAGGGTCGCAATGAAAGGAAAACGATGTCCGTTGGTTATATAGCTTGAAATGTTAAACGCCATGATAAACCCACCAATTGAAAAGCCAATAATCGCGTACGAAACAAAACTTACTTTTCCAAGATATTCGGGAGTTAGGTATAAAAAAGGCACACCGTATTTTTCAGATACCATTCGTGTACAAATTGCAAGAAGTATAAACCAAACACCAATTAAGATTGGGTTGTTTTTTAAATGAACAAAGATTAATTGTACAGGAAAGAAGTAGAATATCTTCCGAAACAAAGGACTGTTCGATATTTTATCACTGAAACCCATAAGTATAGTGGGTATTCTACTCTAAATTTTGATAAAAGGTTTATTCGACTAGGAATTTTTTATCGATTCTCTTTACGATAATACCTTTAAATGAATCAGAATAAAATGCGACAAATTTTCTATCGCCTGAAATTGCAGGAGTTCCATTGTTATCGCCGAAGCAAAAAGGGTGAGTACTTGCATTGTTTAAATCCAAAATTTGAGCATTTCCATTTTTATTTAATCCAACAAAATTCAATCTTCCTAACCGCCAAACAGTTTTTCCTTTTATAGGTATTCTAAACCATATGAGACTCTGAGCTTTTATTGAAAACTCAGAGACCCCTCCTTTTGAAGTAAGTAATATGGTTTTGTTTTGTTTTGAAATTCCAATAATTGGAAACTGTGTCTCAATAATCAATTTTTTATGACCACCCATTAATGTCGTTTCAAATAATTGATTTGGATTATTTCTATACACTACATAAAAAGTTGTATCATTTTTCCAATGAGCGGCCTCTACATCCTTAATTTTTGTTCCAGTAATAATAGTGGATGTTTTGTTGGCAATAAAAATCTCATTTTTAGTCTCGAATTTTCCAATCGACAAAATCTTACTTCCTTTTTTGTTCCATTTTGGATCACTAAAGGAAGTGTCTTCCGAAGAAAAAACAGGAATATAAACTTTTTTGTTGCTGATAACTTCATTCAAATAATCGGCTGAATAAAATCCGTTCCCAGCAGAAGTTATTGACAATCTATTAAGATTTAAACGAAAAACTTTCTTTACATTATTATTAGACCAGACAAATGCTAAATTATTGCCTGAATTATCCCAATCAATTTCTCCTTGTTTATTGCCATAGGTTATTGCAAGATAATCTCCGTAATCGATATTACGATAAGTTAAACTTCCCTCTCCCAAAGAAAATCCAAAAATTACTGTTATAAAAATTAAATAATTATACATTTAAAATGATCTGTAATTCTCTCCTTTTAATTTTTCCGCTTTCAGTAATAGGAAACTTAGTTACAATTTTGGAGATTTTAATTTTTTCATATTGTGATAAATCTTTGTTTATTTTTTCAAGTTCTATTTTTAGAGGCTTCTCGGATACGATAGCAATTTTTTGACCCAGTTGGTTATCAGGTAATCCAACAAGAACGAATCTTACAGGAATCAGTTTTGCTATCTTGCGCTCTATCTCTTCGGGTATAATTTTGATTCCTCCGGAATTAATTACATTATCTGACCGTCCAAGCCACTTAAATTCTGAGTTTGATTTTTTTTTAATTAAATCTTTTGTTTTTAGTATAGAATTAATGATTCCGTTTTTTTTTATGACAAGCTCATCTTTTTTATTGGTATCTATTTCAAAACCGTCGATAGTTTTAAACCATTCACTGTAATTAGGAGATATTTGTTTTATGGCAAAATGAGTAAGGGTCTCGGTCATGCCAAAAGATTCAAATACTTTAGTTTGAAATACTTTTATTTGAGATATGATTTCATTGTTAACTTTACCACCCCCAATAAGTAACTGTCTAATTTGTCCTACTTTTTTAGATTGAATAATATTTTGAACTTGCATAGGAACAAAGGGCGCAAAGTCATATTTTCTGGACAAATAATGGGACGGATCGCTACACGGTTTGGCTATAAATAAATTTAATTTACCTTCAATAGCTCGCACAAGCATCATTTTTCCAGCTATAAACTCGCAACTCAGAGAAAGTAAGCAAGAATCGCCTTTTTGTAAATTGAAATAATTGATTGTAGCAGCTGCACTTTTTTGCATCTGAACTTTGGATACAGTAATTGTTTTTGGATTTCCTGTAGTGCCACTTGTGTTTATTTCAATTTTGTTTTTGTAGAAATATTCAATAAAAAAATTATAATATAATTTTATCCATTTTTCATCGTAGAGTTTTAAAATAGACAAAGCATCACTTACTGTGATTTTTGAAAAATTAAGATTAATCATGACCAAAATAAAAATACGATTACTAAATGCAAAAGAAAAGGAAACAGCCGGAAACTAAGCAATAAATTTACTTTTTTAAACTATTTTTGAATTATGGTAAAATGGCCAAAAACCTTATTGTTCTTTTTTGCAATTCTGACTGGAATCCTTTTCTATCAGTTACAATATTTAGATTTCGATTATGATTATGAAAAGTATTTCCCTCAATCAGATGATTCAAAGATTCATTACGAGCAATTTAAAGAGCAATATGGCACGGATAGTGACTTTCTCTTAATTGGTATTGAAAATAATAAAGGTCTTTTTCAAAAGAGCTTTTTGGACTCAGTTAAAAAGATGGGTGATGAACTAAAATCTGATTCTCTAGTTAAATTTGTCACATCACCCGTTCATAATTGTGGCTATTATAAAAAAGTAGGTTTAGGTGGCGTTTTATTTAAACCCTATTTAGATTTAGAAAAAAATGCAATTTCAATAGAGGATAGTTTAAGAATATATGGAAATGATAAAATTTTAGGTAGTTTACTTGCTAAAAATGGTAAATCCTTATGCATATTTTTACAAACAAAGGAAAACTTAAATAAAGATGAGGCAAATCATATATTAAGTTTAATTGAACAAAAAAAAAATCAGTACAATTTTGATGTTTTTAGAGTAGCAGGTAGAGTTTTGGGACAAACTTACTTTATTGAGAAGATGATTACTGAATTAGGAGTTTTTATTTCAACATCAATACTTCTTTTAATTGGATTTTTATACGTCAGTTTTAGAAGTTGGTGGGGCGTTATAATTCCGTTGGTCATTGTTATAGTTTCTATGATATGGACTTTAGCATTAATGTTTCTTACTGGAAAATCATTTGATTTATTAATGGTAATGCTACCTACTATTATTTTTGTAGTAGGGATGTCTGATTTAGTACATTTACTTACAAAGTATATTGATGAATTGAGGATTGGCAAGAAAAAGGTTGATGCATTACAAGTTGCATTTAAAGAAGTAAGATGGGCAACTTTTTTAACTTCTTTAACTACCTCAATTGGATTCTTCTCACTCATTTCTGCAAATATTTCGCCAATTAAAGAGTTTGGGATTTATTCAGGAATAAGTGTTTTTGTTGCCTATTTTTTGGCATTTACACTATTACCTAGCGTATTACTTTTAGTTAAACCACCTAAGAAATTATTACAGTCCAGCAATAATAATTTTTGGGAAAAATATTTAAGGCGCTGGTTTTTAATTGTTTTACGTGGTAAAAAGAAAGTTTTTATTATTACTTTTTTGTTAATATTAGTGGGTGTTTTTACTGCCAATTCTTTGGAAATAAATAACTTTATTCTCGAGGATCTATCAGATAAGGATCCCATAAAAAAGGATGTTATTTATTTTGAGGAGAATTATTCAGGTCTTAGGCCCTTCGAGGCTGAAATTAGTACTCAAGATACGAATGGGGTTTTGGGATATAATTTTTTGAATGAGCTTCAAAAACTAGAAATATTTTTAAAAGAAAATTATACCCAAGATGGTGTTGGCTTTTTAACTTCTCCTTTATCACTTGTTAAGGAGGCCAATTTCGTCAAAAAAGGATCAAAACCTAAGTATCGTGTTTTACCCAAGTCAGAAAGGCGATTAAAAACATTGATAAATCAAATGAAAAGAGGGTCTGAAAGGTTTAAAAAGTTTGATTTAAACTACAACTTCAATTTAATTTCTAAAGATTCTATGAGTTGCAGGCTAACTGGTAAACTAAAGGATGTTGGAGGTTTGAAAATAAAAGAGGCAAATTATAAATTAAAGCAGTTTTTGAATCACAATATAAATCCGGAAATTCTTCAGATTAGACTGACTGGAACAGCAATGTTGATAGATAACAACAATTCTACTCTCTCTAAAAACTTGATTCTCGGTTTAATATTGGCTTTTGCTGTAATAGCTTTAGTTGTTGGGTTAATGTTTAGATCAATAAAAATTGCTTTTCTTTCACTTATTCCTAATATTTTACCTCTTTTATTGCTTACCACTGTAATGTGGATAGGAAATATTGATTTAAAAATCAGTACCAGTTTAATTTTTACTCTTGCCTTTGGAATTGCAGTAGATGACACCATTCACTTATTATCAAAATACAAGTTAGAGAGAAGAAAGAAGCGAAGTCATTTATATGCATTAAAGCGCAGCTATTTATCATCGGGAAAAGCAATCATTGTTACCTCATTAATATTAGTAGGTGGTTTTTTAACCTTACTTTTTAGTTCATTTACGAGTACTTTTTATATGGGGCTAATGGGAAGCGTCACACTTTTTATTGCTTTGACGCTTGATTTAATGATTATGCCATTGATTATGCTTTATGGATTATCGAATACTTCTGATATCAAATAAATTAATAAAGTATACAATTCCTGTTAGTAGGATTATTGTTCGAAAAGAGGTTTATGATATTTAATTTGATAAATCATAAGTTCTATATTATCTGATTATGAAAATAATAGTCCTGTTTGGGTGTTTGATATTCTCTCCTCAATTGTTTGCGGTTGCAGATTCAATTGAGGTGTCTTGGTATGGGATTATCCCTGCTATTTTAGCAATTTTTTTAGCAATTTTCACTAAGCAAGTTATCTCATCTTTATTGATTGGATTAGTAGTTGGTTCCGTTATTCAATCTTCTTTGAGTAATTCGGAAACTTACGTTTTTGGTATTGAGAAAGTTTTTGATCATTACCTCCTTAATTCGATTGCAGATAAGGGGCACGCTGCCATTATTTTATTTTCATTGTTAATAGCTGCTTCCATACATATTATGACTAAAATGGGTGCCTTCAATGGTTTGATAAAAGGATTAAGTAAATACGCAAAATCAAAGCGTTCAGCGTTAATGATAACCTATTTCATGGGTTTTTTTGTCTTTTTTGATGATTATGCTAACACATTAGTTGTGGGAAGTACAATGCAAAGAATTACCGATCGATTTAAAATATCTCGTGAGAAACTTGCATTCATTGTAGACGCGACTGCAGCTCCTATTGCAAGTATTGCTTTTGTTTCCACATGGATTGGATATGAAATCCAATTAATCAAGGAAGGGATGGAAAATTCTAACTATTCAGGATCAGAATCGGCATACGGTATTTTTTTAAATGCAGTAACTTACTCTTTTTACCCGGTACTAATTTTGGTTTTCGTTTTTATGTTAATCCTTTCGGGAAAGGACTTTGGTTCGATGAAAAATTTTGAATCTAAGAAACAAAAATTTAAAGGAATAATTAAAGAACAGGGTAAGTCTATACACGCAATTTGGGCAATTCTACCTGTATTCGTTTTGATATGCGTTACTCTTTTTGGAATTTACAGAACAGGAGATACCCAAGAAGGGTTTATAAATGCTATTCAAACAGGCGATTGTTATAAAGGTTTAATTTGGGGAAGTGCTTCGTTTTTTTCAATTGTATTCGTGATAAGTATTTTTTCGAAAAATACAATTTCTCAAAATATTGATTGGATGTTTACAGGAATGAAGTCCATATTTTCCGCCTTAGCAATATTAATTTTAGCTTGGGCCTTGAATGTTGTTTTAGAGGATTTACAGTTGGGTAACTACATTGGACATTTAATGATAATCGGAAATGTTCCCTTTTATAGTATACCTTTTATCACATTTGTATTATCTTCTATTATTGCATTTTCTACTGGTTCTAGTTTTAGTACAATGGGTATCTTAATCCCTATTGTACTATCTGTTTGTCTATCTTTTTACGAAATGCCTGAATTTGAAAGCTATATCTTTTATTCTTCAATTGCATCTGTTTTATCCGGAGCTGTTTTGGGGGATCATTGTTCACCAATTTCAGATACAACCGTATTGAGTTCTATGGCCACAGGCTGTGATCACATTAATCATGTTAAATCTCAGTTTTTATATTGTTTAGTGTGTGGTGGTATTGCCACACTTTTAATTTTATTAAATTCTGTATTTAATTTAAATATTTGGTTCGTGTATACGATTGGAATTTTGTTAATTTGGCTGATTATCAGTGTTTTGGGCCAAGTCAAAAATGATGTAAAAGCAAAATAAAATTGTTTAACGAAAAAATAACATGTTTAATAGGCAAAAAAAGAGGTTTTAAGCTAAAAGTTATTGCATGGTACATTAAAAGGTTATTTATTTGT
>MDSV01028853.1_pt1 | contig 18287 bp, 9 predicted proteins | sample 810851 | NCBI WGS metagenome assembly MDSV01 (sample SAMN05326640, study PRJNA326480) | marine metagenome | isolation source: seawater | place: Atlantic Ocean: North East | collected 2012 | reverse complement strand
GACAACTTCACTGTCCGCTACAACGGCTATCTCGACATGAGCACTTACTCGCCGGGACAGTATACCATTCACATCGTCTCGGACGACACCAACTACTTCATTATCGACACCGCCGATGGAACGGTCATCGCAGATGACCCAGACTGTTGCGCGGAGCGTACGCAACCCTTCACCATCTCGACCCCCGGCATCTTCCCATTCGATAACGTGTTTGGCGAGCAGGGCGGTGGCGAGTGGACCGATGTAGCCATCAGCGGACCTGGCATTCCCGGGATCGTGGCACTTGGTGACACCGAGAACGGAAGCCCTCCAGTCTACCCGATCGCAGCAAACTCCGAGGACAGTGACGGTGACGACCTTCCCGATGCATGGGAAACATCCTGGACATCAATCGACGACCTCTCGCAGCTTTCGGGAGCGGGAGATTTTGATAATGATGGATCTACCGATGGAGAGGAGCTTACCGCCCGCACGGATCCTACCAATCCTGATACAGATGATGACGGCCTCCCCGACGGAGTGGAGACCGGAACAGGAACCTTCGTAGACGCTACTGATACCGGCACTAACGCTCTGAATGCTGATACTGATGCGGACGGACTCAGCGATGGTGTCGAAACCAACAGCGGCACCTTCATCGATGTCACTGATACCGGGACCAACCCTCTCTCTGTAGATAGTGATGGCGACCTCTGCCCCGACGGAGTCGAACTTGCCCGCGGATCAGATCCCAATGAAGCTAGCGGACTCGGAGCAAGTTCGGGTGCCTACCTTCAGAATTTCGATGGATTCCCGAACGGGACCACCGATCTCTGCGATGGCAGCGCGATTGGCAGCAACAACGGCCCGGCCTCTATTCAGGATGGTCAACTCCGTCTGACTGAGAGTGGGCTGGGAAGCACTCACGCCTCCTTCCGGACGCCAGCACTTGGTGGATCAGCTGCCTCCTGGACCATGACCTTCGACTATACCGTCACTGCAGGCGGTGACCCAGCTGATGGATTCTCCGTCTCTTATGGAGCAATCCCTCCCCTTACGAATCCAACTGGCACTAACACCAATGCTGCCAATGGATCTGGGGAAGAAGGTTGGGGCACTGACATCCCATGGGTCTCAGTTGAATTTGATACCTACGATAACGGAGCCGGCGAGGGAGGATTGAATGTGGCAACCAACAACACCAATCACCCCGACCTTTTCTTCCTTCAGGGCCGGCCGGTGCCGAATGGAGGAAGCCTGAGTGGAACCGCAATCATCTCCTGGGATGGCGATGCCGGGACTCTCAGTGCCTATCTCACAGGCTTGGCCAATCCAATCGAGATTGTGGATCTGGAGATCCCCAACTTTACAGCTGACGATTCCTACATCTGGGCCTTCTCCGCAAGGACCGGGGGAGCAACCGAGACCGTCCTGATCGACAACCTGTCCATCACGACGACCTCTCCCGATATTCATAACTTCTCGGTATCATCTGAGGATGGAGGAGACACCCTTAACTTCGATTGGAACAGCTATGCCTCCGAGGTTTACACCGTGGTAAGCTCAACGGATCCGGAAGGTGACGGACTCCCAGAAACCTGGACTCCGGTTCCTGGTCTGGAGAATCTGACCGCTACCGTACCACTGAACACTCACAGCATTCCCAGCCCGGGAGATCCCCTGAGGATTTTCCACCTGCTCGCCGGACCAGTGCCCGCCCTCTTCGAAGACGACTTCGAAAGCGGCGCCGAGGGATGGACCACTCTGGTGAACGACCCATCCGGCAACACCGCTTGGGAACTTGGGAGCCCCGTTGGATCGACTGGCCCCCTCGAAGGAGCTGATGGGTCCTTGAATGCCTGGAGCACCAACCTTGGTGATTATGGCACGGATTCCGATATTGCACTCCGGTCTCCCGCCATCGACCTGTCAGCAATCCCGGGAGCAGAGCTCAGCTTCAAAGCCTTCCGCGACGCAGATGGCTTCGCGGACATTGCCTCCGTGCGTTTTCTTCGCGCGGCGGATCAAGTCCAACTGGGGGCCGCCGTGGATCTGGACATGACGATCTTTGATACGGACTGGAGCACGATCGAGATCCCTGTCGATCCAGCAGCCCTCGGTGAAGTCATTCTTATCGAATTCAACTTCGCTAGTGACAGCTCACCAGACGCCTTCAGCGGACTCTCCATTGACGATGTCAGCGTGAGTGCCAACTAGCAGGCCTTCTTTTATCAAAGGCGGTGAGGTTTTCGACCTTACCGCCTTTTTTATTACTCAGTAAATCCATTGAAATCTAACAGTCTCATTACATTAACGATTCAGCAAAGACTTCCCGCAGGGGTGGTACGAATGGTGCTGTTCAAGCATCAGTGCTCTTGATTAATCTCGCCTAGAGGTCGCCTTCCCGGTTCTGGACAGACTAACCTCAACCAGATTGAGCCCCAACTTATCTCTCATGAAAACCAAGAAGCCAAAAGCTACTTCGATCCCCTCTTCCCTGATTGCGCCCCTTCTCCTCTGGCTCCTGGCTCTTTCCCCCTACGCCTTGGCTCAGGGCGAGTTGGATACCGATGGCGATGGCCTCTCCGACACTGCGGAAGCTGCCGCCGGAACGGACCCTGAAAACCCGGATACCGACGGCGACGGGCTCTCCGACGGCGACGAAGTCGGTCTCGCGTTTGACCTCAACTGGTCCGATGCCGTGACCGGGACCATCTACTTCCCCTCGGGGAGTCTCGGCAACCCTCCCGCAGTCGGTTTTAGGGTAAGCGTCCCCGGATCGCTCCTCCTTCTACAGAGCGGAGGCGAAGAATTGTCATTCTCCGATCCCTCAATTGTTTTCAGTACGGCAACGCCCGAAGAGATTGATTTCAGCTCCGAACTCGTTGGCCAGATTAACGATTTTAATATTTTTGTGCCCGGTTTTACGGGCGTAAATGTCCAGCTGCTCTCAGTTGAATCTACTGCCCAACAGGTCACTCTTAGTTCTATGGCTCCTGCTTCGGCACCCTCCCGGTGGGTCAGCAGCGATCCTACTATGGCGGACACCGATAGCGACGGGATAGATGATGGAGCTGAAAGAACAGCCGGAACCAATCCGGCCCTTGCCGATAGCGATGGTGATGGATTGTTGGATGGCGTAGAGAGTGGGAGTGGTATCTTTGTTGATTCCAATGACACCGGAACCAGTCCGCTGCTTGCTGATACTGACAGTGACGGGCTTTCAGACGACGCGGAGATCGCAGACGAGAACCTCGACCCGAACGTGGACGACTCCGGTTCGGATTTCGATGGTGACGGAATCACTCTGGCAGATGAGCTTATTGCAGGAACCGATCCTTCTGATAGCGATTCCGATGATGATGCTCTGCTCGACGGAGCGGAACTCGACGCTGGTACTGACCCTCTGCTGAGTGACACTGACGGCGATGGATTGCTTGATGGAGTGGAAACCAGCACAGGCACCTTCGTGGACGCCAGCAACACCGGCACCGATCCCTTAGTCGCTGATACCGATGGGGATGGCACTGCGGATGGGGCCGAAGTTGAAGAAAGCACCGATCCCACCGACATTCTCGACTTTCCTGCTCCAGATATCGACACCGATGGAATCCCCGACGAATGGGAGCTCTCATGGCCCCTGATCACCGAACTCACTCAACTTGGAGCCGGAGATTTTGATGCCGACGGGGTCAGTGATTCCGATGAATTTACGGATGCTACAGATCCCACCGATCCTGATGCCGACAATGACGGTGCCAACGACGGCCAGGAAAGGGCCCTGGGCAGCGACCCCTCCAACCCCGACAGTGACGGGGACGGGCTGCTGGATGGAGTCGAGACCGGAACTGGCATTCTCGTGCTTCCAGTCGGTGAGGGTGAAGAACTCAGCGATACCGGAACAAGCCCTACCTCAGCGGATACTGACGGAGACGGCCTGAACGACTACACCGAACTACTTCTCAGGGGATTAATTGTCATTACTCCGCCAGTTCCCACCGGAGAAAGCCCGGAGCTTGCTTTCCCCCTCGTCGGAACCTTCGAACCAGGAACAACGAGTTTTGATACTACTGGTTCTGATGTGGGCGACACCGAGCTCGGCATCTATGACGCAGCGGGAAGTCTTCTGGCAAATAACGATGACGCCATTGGCCTTCTCAGCGTGGTCACATGGGATCTGGAGCCAGGAACCTACTTCCTTGCTGCAGGATCCTACAACACGATCTTTTCGACAGACTTTACTGTCACCGCCCCGACAGGAGCAGGTTCAATCACGGTCAATGTGAGATCGGGAGCTTTCGATGCTGATGCCCCTCTCATCTCTTCCTTTAAGGGAGAGAACGCAAGCGGCGCAGTCTGGTTCAAACTTGAAGTGCCAGCTCCAGAGCCCCCGACGCCCGAATTCAGTGGCGAAAGCCCAGCTCTTGCCATTCCCCTTGGCGTCTTCGAGAGAAGCGGCATCACCTTCGACAGCGAGGGATCTGAAATCTCCGATACCGAACTTGGTCTCTACGCTTTCGATGGAGCCCTTCTCGAAAGTAACGACGACAGCGACCTTGGTCTCCAGAGCGTTATTGGTGGAGACCTGGCAGCCGGCACCTACTACATCGCGGGAGGAGCTTACAACATGACGTTTGGCCAGAACTTCGCTGCGACGGGCCCCTCCGCTCAAGGGATCACCGTGAATGTACGACAGTCTGGTCCCGTAGGTGAGTTCCTGGTGAATAACCCTATCCTTACCTCGGCAACGGGAAATGCTGCCGAAGGAGTTGTCTGGTTCACCTTCGAGCGCAGTCCCGGGGGCCCAGCCCCCTATGACCCAAACCTCGACGACTCCGCCAGCGACTACGATTTTGACGGCTTATCCCTCAGCGAGGAGATCTCCGCCGGAACCGATTATACCGACAACGATTCTGACGACGACCGGCTTCTTGACGGCCCTGAAATCAGCGCAGGCACCGATCCCCTCAATCCTGATACCGATGGGGACGGACTTGAGGATGCACAGGAGAGCGCGACGGGGATCTTTGTGAGTGCTAGCAACCCTGGCACCGATCCACTTTTGATCGATACAGATGGCGACGGAGCTTCAGACAGCCTCGAGGTTACCGAGAACACAGACCCCAATGATCCGACAAGCACACCGGACACCCCGTTGATTCAGCCCTCCTTCATCCCGATCAACGAAATCGCTCCCAACGCATATGGTCCTGATCTTGATCAGCCCGGGCTGAACTACGAGGAGAACCACTACCTCGCTGGCGAGCTCACCGGTCTTTCCCAGAACTTTTACGATATCCATGTCACGGGAGAGCTCGTTCCGCAGAGCTCCACGCAGGCAGTGGAGCCTTTTGCCAGTCATGGCGAAGGCGGCACCGTGATTTCCGAAAGCACTCGCCCTTGGGTTGACGGAGGTGATCAACCCTTCACCGTCCGCGTCAACGGGTATCTCGATATGTCACTGGTTCCACTCGGAACCTACAGCATTCATCTCGGAGCTGGCGGCCGCAACTATTTCATCATGGACACCGGAGACGGTCAGGTGACGGCTCAGCACGGCTGCTGTATCACTGACAATCAAACTACTGAGTTCACCATTACCTCTCCGGGCATCTTTCCCTTTGATAATGTCTTCGGCAGTTCCGAAAACGACGGTGTTTCGTTGTGGTATCAAATCGGCATCAGCGGACCGGGAATCGACGGAATTGTCGCTCTGGGTGATACCGGGAATGGAAGCCCTGCCGTGTATCCTATCGCGCAAAATGCGAATGACAGTGATCAGGATGGTCTGCTCGATCCGTGGGAATTGTCTTGGCCTTCGGTCACCGACCTCAGTCAGCTGAGCGGTTCATCCGATTTCGATGGAGATGGATCAACCGATTTGGAAGAATTCATCGTCGGAACTGACCCGACTGACCCGGATACTGACGAGGATGGCTTACCGGACGGAGCGGAGACCAATACTGGCATCTTTGTCAGCGCGTCCGATACAGGCACAGACCCTTTTAATCCTGACACTGATGGGGACCGACTGCTGGACGCGGTCGAGACCGCAACCGGGGAATTTGTCAATCTCAGCAACACTGGCACCAGCCCGCATGCCGAAGACTCCGACGGAGACACCTTGACAGACTCTGAAGAGCTACTCCTGAACGGCGTCTTTGAAAATGAGCGCACCGGTGAAAGTCCCGAGCTCGCAATTCCTCTGGGAGAGTTCCGCCCCGGAACGATCAGCCTCGATACGGATGGATCGGTCGTCAACGACACCGAGCTCGGGCTCTGGGATGCCAACGGCACTCTCCTTGTGAATAATGACGACAGTGTCCTCGGTCTCCGAAGTGTAATCTCGAACGAACTTCCTGTCGGCACTTACTACGTCGCGGGTGGAGCCTACAACTCCACCTTTGGTCCTGCTTTCAGTATGTCAGGCCCCTCCAACTCTGATCCCTTCACTCTCAACATCAGACGGGGGGCATTCGATCTAGCCACTCGTGTCGAGGCAACCACCACCGGAAGTATCGCGAGGGGATTCATCTGGTTCACCTTCACCCTCGCTGAGCCCAGTCCCGCCCCCTCGGGTGAAAGCCCCGAAACAGCCATTCCGCTGGGATCCTTCTTGACGGGCATTCTCAGTCTGGACACTGAGGGCTCAGAGATGGCCGACACCAATCTCGGACTCTGGAATGCTGGTGGGGTCCTGCTGGACAGCAATGACGACAGTGCGCTCGGACTTCAGAGCGTGATTTCCAGTGACCTCCCAGAGGGCGTCTACTACCTGGCAGGCGGAGCTGAGAACACTTCCTTTGCCGAAGGATTCTCCGTGGAGGGCGGAGCCGCAATTCCACCACAGGGGCTCACCGTCAATATCAGGCAGGGCGCTTTCGATGCCGCTGCACCGATCGAGGCCTCTGCGACGCGGGGAGGCGAGGAATTTTTCTGGTTTACCTTCAGTGTTAGCGATCCCATTTCCCTGACTCTGGATCCCAATGTGGATGACTCTGACTCAGACTTCGATGACGACGGAGCCTCCCTCAGCGAGGAGTTTGCTGCAGGGACAAATCCTCAGGACGATGACTCCGACGATGACGGACTCCTCGACGGAGCAGAATTCACGGCAGGCACCAACCCGCTGTCGAATGACACCGATGGTGATGGACTCCTGGACGGAGTCGAAACGGGAACCGGTATTCTGATAGATGCCAACGACACCGGAACTGACCCAACCTTGGCCGACACCGATGGTGACGGTGTTATTGACTCCGTCGAGGTCGCCCAGAATACCGATCCGAGCGATGCGAACAGCATCCCCGAGACTCTAGTCATACAACCCTCCTTTATTCCGATCAACGAGTTCATTCCCGGTTCCTACGCACCAGACCGGACTCAACCGGGGCTCAACTATCAGGAGAACCACTATCTCGCTGGTGTGGTTTTCGCCACCCAGGCCGAGGGTAACTACAATGCCCACGTCTCTGGCGACCCCGCTCCTCTGAGTTCGTTTGACGCTATCGCCCCGTGGGCGAGTCATGGTCTTGGCGGAAACACCGTCTCTACCAGGAACGATGCCTGGCTGGACGGTGGCGGCGAGAACTTCACCGTGCGCATCAATGGATACCTCGACATGTCAAGTTTCGTCCCCGGCACCTACAACATTCACCTCAGTGGAGATGATACCAACTACTTCATCATGGACACCGCGGACGGACAGGTGCTCGCGCAGCACAACTGCTGCCCTCTGAACCAGGTCACAGCCTTCACCATTACCATTCCCGGCGTCTTTCCATTCGACAACGTGTTTGGCGAGGAGTCCGGCGACGACTGGTATGACGTCGGCATCAGTGGCCCCGGCATCGACGGTATTGTGGCTCTTGGGGACACCGCGAATGGGAGTCCTCCAGTCAACCCGATTGCGGCTCTCATCGAAACGGAGGACGTGCACAATTTCTCAGTTGCCAACGGTGATGGCGGCGAGACCATTGACTTCACATGGAATAGTTTCGCGTCTGAGGTGTATACTGTGGTGAGCTCTACCGACCCCGAAAATGATGGCCCTCCTACGAGCTGGGAACCTGTCGAGGGGCTGCAGGGCCTGTCTGCAACGTTACCTATTAATCGACACAGCATTGCCAGACCGGCTGATGCATCTCGGCTCTACCATCTTTTGGCATCACCAGCACCCTCCCTGTTCTCGGATGATTTTGAATCAGGAGCTGAAGGTTGGACCACCTTCGTGAATGACGAGATTGGTAACACCCAGTGGGAGCTGGGCACCCCTCTGGCCTCTACCGGACCCAACGCGGGGGCCGATGACTCTGCAAACGCCTGGACGACGAATATCGGGGACTATGGACCGGATTCCAATATCTCTCTGCGGTCTCCCGCCATTGATCTCTCAGGTTTACCGGGAGCGCAAGTGAACCTTGATGTCTTCCGCGATGCAGATGGATTCGGGGATGTCGTCACCGTCAGATTTCTCAGAGCCGAAGACCAAACGCTGCTGGGAGATCCGGCCAATATAGACATGACGGTCTTCGATACCGAATGGACCTCCATTGAGATTCCGGTTGATGGCGCAGCACTTGGGGAAACCATTCTGATTGAATTTAACTTTCAGAGCGATAGCAGTCCGGATGCCTTCAGTGGTATCTCGATCGATAACGTCAGTATTAGCGCGAACTAGGCGAACCCTTTTTTAGGGCGGTGGAGTCTCGCAACTTCGCCGCCCTCTTCATTTCTCGGCCGCCGCAAGTAGAGCCTCCGACTTTGCCTGCCTTGGCAGCAAAGCGGTAAGGCCTGTCGCCACCGCCACGAATCCGGTGCTGACCCAGAGACAGCCCGGAAGGCCATGGGAGACGTAGACGACACCAGAGAGCAGGGTTCCAATCAGGCGACCTCCCGCATTCGCCATATAGTAGAAGCCGACGTTCAGGGCTACGTCGTCCGAGTCGGTGTAGGCCAGAATTAGATAAGAGTGCACCGCTGAATTTACCGCAAAGACCGCTCCAAAAACCGCTAGCCCTGCCAGCACCACGATTCCCAGATGGAATTCAACCTCCACCGCCAACGCCAGAGATGCTGTCACCGCCGTCAGGATCCCTGCCCATCGCAAGGCAGAATGTGCTCCACCTTGACGCAGAATTGTCGGCGCCCCGGCTTGTACTAGACCGTAACCGATGATCCAAGCCGCCATGAAGGCCCCTACTGCGGCAAAGCTCCAATTCAGAGTTTCCTTCAGAAACACTGGTAGTCCCACCACAAACCAGATGTCTCGAGAGCCAAAGAGGAAGAACCGGGCAAACGACAAATAATTCACCTCCCTGCTCTTGGAAAAGAGCTGCTTGAATTTCACCTTCGCCTTCGATCTACCGAGATCCTGTCGCATGGTCAGCATGCCGCTCAGCAGGACAACAAAGAGCGCCCCGGCCATAATCCAGAGGGTCCACTGGAAACCAAGCCACCCTAGCAGTACTCCTCCGAGAAGAAATCCCACACCCTTGAGCGCATTCTTCGAACCCGTGAGGACTGCAACCCATTTGAAGAGGGCCCGGTTCTCAGCCTCTCGGCTCCCGAGGGCGGGAACCAGCAACTTGACCGCGCTTTTCGAGCTCATCTTGGTGAGGTCCTTGGCGACTCCCGAAAGCGCCTGAGCAGCCATGACATAGGCGACTGAGAGGGCCTCCACCCAGCCCGGCTGAACGAGCGATAACGCCAGAAGAGCAACTACCTGAGTCGCCAGCCCTGAAAAGAGGGTGAGTTTCAGTCCAAATCTGGATCCTATCCACCCGCCAAGCAGGTTCGTCACTACACCACAGGCCTCATAAAGCAGAAAAAGAAATGCCAGTTGAACCGAAGAATACCCGAGGGAGTGAAAGTGGAGCAGGACGAGCATGCGCAAGGCGCCATCCGTCAGGGTAAAGCCCCAATAGGACGCGGTAACAATAGTGTAGCTTCGTCTTTCCATACTCCCGGCTCTCCACAAGAACTGGACGTCAGCTCATCAATCCAGCAATCTTGGAAACAAGTTCCATCATACGGCAGGCGTATCCAACTTCATTATCGTACCACACGAGGAGCTTTAACTGACTACCGTCGTTCACCATGGTGGAGGGCCCATCCACGATACCCGATCTCGGATCATTCACAAAATCCGTGGATACCAGAGGCTTCTCCTCAAATCCGAGTATCCCTTTTAATTCCCCATCTGCAGCCTCTCTCAGATACTGGTTGACCTCCTCCGCTGTCGTATGCCGGGCCAGCTCAAACACACAGTCCGTGAGACTGGCATTGAGCAGGGGCAAGCGAACTGCCAGACCATTCAACTTACCCTTCAACTCAGGATAAATCATCGTGATGGCCGTGGCTGAACCCGTCGTGGTAGGTATCAATGAATTCAGTGCTGAACGCGCTCTCCGGAAATCCTTATGGGGGGCATCAACCACCACCTGTGTGTTGGTCACATCGTGCAGGGTTGTAATGAGCCCATGGACAATTCCAAGCTGCTCCTGAATTACTTTTACCACCGGCGCGATGCAATTGGTGGTGCAGGAAGCGGCAGTAACCAGATCATGCACCGCGGGATCGTATAGATGGTCATTACAACCCATCACAATATTCAGCTCCTCTTTGACAGGAGCTGCCACTACGACCTTCCGCACACCGCCATCAAAATAGGGTTGAAGCAGCTCTCTGGTTCGAAAGGCCCCCGTGCTCTCCACAACCAGATCGATCCCCATCCCTGCCCAGTCTACCTCGCCTGGAGTGGCTTTATCGCTAAAAGTCACTTCCCTGCCCCCGACCAGAAAGCGGTCCTCTTCCCCTTCAATATCACGATCCCAGCGGCCGTGAACGGTATCATACTCCAGCAGGTGTGCCGCCATTTTGCACCCACCCTTGAACTCGTTGACATGAACAATCTCTATCCTCTCATCATCCCACCCCGCCCTGAAACCAAGGCGTCCCACTCTTCCAAATCCATTGATTCCTACTCGTATACTCATTTGTTTTCAGTGTTTTGAATGATTCTTAACAACAGGACGAAATCTCGTCTCTCCGCTCCGAAGTCGGAAAACAGAGTTCTGGTCGACCCTGACAACAATCCTGAGAAAGAAAGTCTACCAATTGCCGGAAACCCTCTACGCATACTCCGTAAGAGATCGTCCGTCCGGACCGTTCGGATTCAATCAAGCCGGCCCGGCTCAATTCCTTGAGGTGGAACGACAATGTGGGTTTTGGAACTTCCATGGTTTCGGCCAATTCCCCGGCACAGAGCCTTTCCGACCGGACCAGCAACCGAAAAACCTCAAGACGTGAAGGGTGCGCGAGAGATGTCAGAGCCTGCACCGCAGCTTTTATTTCCATAATTATGGAATTATCAAACTATTAGGCTCGAGTCAATTCGCGACCGCAGATGACGTCACACATAACGCGCCAGACTCAGATAGTTGCCCTATTTGACAGGATTGACCTCTCTCATCCCGGTGCTAAGCTCACTTTGTGCTGCAGAGAATGACAGGATCTAGCCTGACTCTGGCGATGATCGCTCTCATCGTTCTGCGTATCCCTGCCTTGGGCTTCTGCCCCTGCGAGCAGGACCTTACTCTAAATAATGGGTTCTGCTGTCACGAATACAGCTCCCTGGCCGATTCCGATTGCTGCTCGAGCGAGCCTTTTGAAACGGTCAATTTATGCCAGGACTGCTTGATCGTCCTGTCACTCGACCCAGGTGATTTCAACTGGTCTGGGTCCCAAGCTCAGCTACCGAACCTCAAAGAAGCTCCCGCAGCTCTCCCGGCAGGAATACAGAGCAACTTTCAGCCCGGGCAATCGCCCCTTTTTCTCAACGGTTTCAGCCGTGGATCTGAGCCACCGGGGCGACCTGTGGTTCTCAGACAGACGGGGATCCTGAGACTTTGACTGACGCGTAACCGGCAGCATCTTTGCCGTCGCCAATCCGCTATTCGTCGCTCCAGCCAGCGGCGTAGCTGTCTCATCCGGGCACTACCTTCCCGGTTAACTTCCGGCCTCTAACCCCGGACCTCTCAATGAACCTCGAGAAAATTACCTCCCTGAAGGGATCTATCCAGAATCCCAATTCTTCCGAACGCAGGCCTCTGCCTGCTGTGCTTCTGCCTGTTAGTCTGCTCATCGCTTTTATTGTGATTTTTGGGCTGATGTTCGGGTCGCGCCTGCTTCCCGCAACGGAAGTAACTACCGCTTCCGTCATTGCGCTCCGCCTCGATCCCGGTCAGAGCGAGACTCAGACCTCGGGCACTCCGGCAGAGATCGACCGAAATACAGTTCTCTTTCAATCCTCAGGATGGGTAGAACCGGATCCATATATTATTAATGTCCCGGCTCTCATTGACGGAGTCGTTAAGGAGGTCTTCACCCTTGAGGGTCAGCATGTAGAGAAGGGTGATACCCTGGCGACCCTCATTGATGATGACGCCTTGCTGGATGTGAAGCATGCCACCCAGGCGATTGCCACCCTTGATGCCATGAAAGTCGCCCACTGCGCACAGCTCCCGGTACTGAATGCCGAGATGCAGGGTGTCCAAAAACAAATTGAAGCAGCCAAGGCCCTGCACGCCGAGCTCCTCGATGTTTCTACCCGGCTTGCCTCGGTCCCCTCCGGGTCTGTCTCTGCCCTCGAGGTCCGGCAGGCACAACTCAAAGTTGATGCCCAGAAGGCTGTTATCGACGAGGCAACTGCTGCCCTTTCTGGTGTGATTGCCAAAATCAACAAGGTCAATCTCGAGGAACTCTCGGTGAATGCCAAGATCAGCGCAGCCCAGACTGAACTTGCTCGCAAGAACCTTGCGCTGGAGCGAACAATCATCAGGGCCCCTATCAATGGGATTGTTCTCCATCTTCACGCCGAGCCAGGGAAAAAGAGGATGCTCGCCAGCGATGACCCCAAGAGTGCCAATATTGTCGAACTTTACAATCCGGAGAAATTACAGGCCCGCATCGATGTCCCACTCTCCGAAGCAGCCTCCCTGCAGATTGGCCAAGCGGTCTCCATCACAACTGACCTGCTCCCCGACACCCGTTTTACAGGAGAAGTCACCCGGATCATGGGAGAAGCCGACCTGCAGCGTAACACTCTTCAAGCCAAGGTCCGTCTGCACAATCCGGATACCCGCCTGCGCCCTGAGATGCTGGTCAGAGCCGCCTTCCACCCAAGCGGCAATGCTGATACCCCAGCCGCAAAGAACGGGAGCACGGCGCGGCGGCTAACCCTCTTTGTCCCAATCGGCTCCCTCTTCGAGCAGTCTCAGGATTCGGCGCGGGTCTGGTCAGTCGAGCGCGGTCGAGCGCGCCTGCGCATCCTCACCCTCGGATCTGAAAAACGGGAAGGGCATATTCAGGTGATCGAGGGTTTGAAGCCAGGAGACCAGGTGATCCTGCCCCCCTTCGATGGGCTCAAAGAAAATCAACGGATCAAAATTTCTTCCAGCACATGAGTGGACCAAACAAGACCCGGCCGCATGACCCAAGGTTGAACAGCCTTATCCAGATTCACAATCTGACCAAGTCCTTCAGCAAGGGCCAGATCACCATTACCCCTCTGGACAGTCTAAGCCTTGAAGTCTCCAGAGGTGAGTTCCTGGCCCTGATGGGCCCATCCGGATCCGGAAAAACGACCCTGCTCAACCTGATTGCCGGAATCGATACTGCCAGCAGTGGCGAACTCATTATCGACTCTCAGGACCTAGGCTCCCTGTCCCGTGCCCAGCTGACCAAGTGGCGCTCTGTGAATGTCGGGTATATCTTCCAACTCTACCACCTCGTCCCCATCCTCTCCGCATTTGAAAACGTGGAGCTACCCCTTCTTCTGCAGCCACTTACCCGGTCCGAACGAAGGGCCAGGGTCGAAACAGCCCTCGAACTCGTCGGTCTCTCCGATCGCATTCATCATCGCCCAGCCGAACTTTCCGGAGGACAGGAACAACGAGTTGCCATCGCCCGGGCTATCGTCCATGACCCGGGGTTGCTTGTCGCGGACGAGCCCACTGGCGACCTCGACGGAGAATCAGCGGGGTCAATCCTTGACCTCCTCCGCTCCCTGTCCCGCGACCACAATAAGACCATCGTGATGGTCACCCATGACCCCAGAGCAGCTGCGGTCGCAGACCGCTCCCTCCACCTTGAGAAGGGTCAACTGGTCCGTTCCACCGGATAACATCACGAATTACTATTCAATTGCCATGCTCTCCCTCGCCCTCAAGAACATCTTCCGCTATCGACTCCGCTCCTCCCTGACCATGGCGGGAGTCGCCACCGGCATGTTTCTGTTTACCACCGTGGAAACCATGCAGCAATCTCTCGCACGGGTGACCAGATCCGAAGCTGATGACACCACTCTTATCGTTTACCGGGAAAACCGGTTCTGCCCTTCAACCTCCCGCCTCCCGGAACACTACCTCTCTTCCATCGAGAAGATCGAGGGTGTGCGTAAGGCCATTCCAATCCAGATCGCGGTCAATAACTGCGGCGCCAGCCTTGATGTGATCACCTTCCGTGGCGTCCCTCCCGAAAACCTGCTCAAGTACAATCCCGACCTTAAGATGGTGGAGGGTTCATTTGAGAATTGGACCAGTCGGTCCGACGCAGCTCTTGTGGGGCAAACATTCGCGCAGCGTCGGGAGCTCCAAACTGGCGACCAGTTTGAAGCGGTAGGCGTCAACGTTTACGTTGCAGGCATCATCAAATCCAACGAGGCCCAGGACAACAACGTGGCCTACGTTCATCTTCCCTTTCTCCAGCAGGCCTCCAAGGTCGGGCTCGGAACGGTGACTCAGTTCAACGTCAAGGTCGAGTCTGCAGAGCTCATTGATCCAGTGGCGAAAAAAATTGATGCCACCTTCCGTTCCGACTCCCAGCCAACGGTCACTCGTCCAGAGAAAGCCTTCTTTGCTGAAACCGCCAAGCAGATGATTGAACTCATTGGGTTCACCCACTGGCTCGGACTGGGCGCAGTGGCTGCAGTGCTCGGATTAGTAGCGAACGCCGTCCTCCTGATCGTCCGCGGCCGTGTCAAGGAAACTGCAGTCCTGCAGACTCTTGGCTTTTCTCGCTTTCGAATCGGCTGCTTGATTACCTGTGAGGGTCTGCTTCTCGGACTTCTTGGAGGAGCCTTCGGAGTTGTCTCCGCAATTCTTTTCCTGCACTGGCAGTCCTTTACCCTGGGCAATGAAGGTCTGACTCTGGCAATTACGCCAAGTATTACGGTCCTTTTCAATGGGCTCCTCGTTGCCCTGGTCCTTGGCTTTACTGCCTCCCTCTACCCTGCTTGGCGAGCGTCCCGTCAACCCCTCGTGAAATCACTGAATACAGGCTAAAGCTCTAGTTCTCCTTCTCCATGCTTCCTATCACCTACGCAATCAGGAACCTGTTCCGAGATCCCGTTCGCCTCCTCCAGACGGTGGGTGGTAGCGCCTTGGTCGTACTTCTTGTCGTAGCGGCAGCGTCTCTCAATCACGGCATGGAGGAATTGCTGCAGGCTTCCGGATCAAGCAAGAATGTGATCCTCGTTGGAACGGGCAGCGAAGAAAGCGTGGAGCGCTCCGAGGTGCGCCTTGAGGCTGAAGCAGCTGCCGCTACTGCGGTAGCTGGTCTCGCCAGCCCTCTTGGCAACACGGCCGCCTCCGGTGAGATTATCTACATGGCGCCCCTGGCGATCCCCGGGGAGCAGGAACAGCCCTCCCTGCTCCGGGGAGTCACCGAAAAAGCTCTGCTCGTACACCATCGAGTCCGTATCCTCGAAGGCTCCTTTCCAAGGACTGGAGAGGTGATGGTCGGGCGCCTCATGCACCGCCGATTTGGAGTTCCCGCTGAAGATTTCTTCCCTGGAAAGACGCTCCTCTTTGGTAGAGATGAATTCCGCATTTCGGGAGTTTTTGAAGCCTCGGGAACCGTGCTCGAATCAGAAGCATGGTTCGACCGTAACGATCTTGCCACCATCACTCAGAGGGATTCGCTCTCCGCAGTATACCTTCGTCTGGATGAAGCCGAATTTGATGATGCCCATGTCTTCACCCTCCAGCGGAATGACCTTGAGCTCTCTGCGATCCCGGAAGACCAATATTATGACAAGCTCAGTACATTCTATGCCCCCATCCGAGTCATGATCTGGATAACTGCTGCCCTCGTGGCAGCTGGCGCCCTCTTTGGAGGGCTAAATACCCTCTACGCGGCGTTCGCTTCACGTATTCGCGAGATGGCGAGTCTTCAGTGCATTGGCTACACGCGCAGGGCTCTTCTCCTCTCTCTTATTCAGGAATCCCTTCTCGCGACTCTCAGTGGGTCTCTCCTTGCCTTTACCGTGGCCCTCGTGCTTCTCGACGGGGTCGATATCCCATTTTCGCTGGGCACTTTCACCGTGGAGCTCACTCCTTCAATTATTCTGATCGGACTGGTGACCGGTATCGCCTTGGGCACTCTGGGCACGCTCCCTCCAGCCCTGCGCTGCCTTCAGCCTGCTCTCCCCGTCGCTCTCCGCTCCTCCTGACCTTTCCAACGATGTCATCCTGCTGCTCCAAACCCACTCCCGAACCACCAGAACCATCCCCCTGCTGTTCTTCGCGACACAAGGTCGACTGGCTCTTCTGGTTCTGCCTTGGCGCGGTGGGGGCAGCCTGCCTCCTGCACCTCCTCCTCCGCGACTCTCTCTCTGAAAGCAGACTCGGTGCGTTCGCTCATGGAGCCTTCGAAATGGTGGTCAGAATGTGGTGGGGAATTCTCTTTGGAATCGTGGCGGTAGGAGTCATTGGCATGATCCCACGACAATTCATTACCGCTATTCTCGGGCCGGGAGGGCGTTTCAGTGGCATCCTACGTGCCTGTGGAGCAGGCCTTCTTCTCGACCTCTGCAACCACGGAATCCTGCTGGTAGGCATGAAGCTCTATGAGCGAGGCGCCTCTCTCGGGCAGATCTTTGCCTTTCTGATCGCCAGCCCATGGAACTCCCTCTCCACCACTCTCATTCTTATAAGCCTGATTGGCATCAAGTGGACTCTTGCCATCATTGGCCTCTCAGCAGTTATCGGCATAACCACCGGACTCATCACAGAATCTCTCGTAAGAACCGGCCTCCTTGCTGCCAACCCGAACCAGAAGGATCTCCCTGCGGGGTTTCGGTTCTGGTCAGCCGCGCGGGAGCATTACCAAAAGGCGGCCTTTGACCGGGCCTTTTTCCTCAAGCATTCCAAGCGGGCAATGACGGAATCCCGCATGATCCTACGCTGGATTCTTCTTGGTATCGTTCTCGTCGCGACCCTTCGTGCGATCTTTGACCCCGCTACCTTCAGCCAGTGGTTTGGCCCAACCGTAGCCGGTCTGGCCCTGACTTTCCTTGCCGCCACCTTCATCGAGGTCTGCTCCGAAGGCTCCAGTCCTCTCGCCTCCGACCTCCTCACCCGGGCGGAGGCACCTGGCAACGGATTTGCCTTTCTCATGGCAGGAGCGGCTACGGACTACACCGAGATCCTCGCTCTTCGAGAAACTACCAAGTCCTGGAAGCTGGCTCTCGCCCTTCCCCTGCTAGCCACTCCCCAGATCCTGATCGTCGCCTTGATTCTCAACCAGCCCCTTCCCACCTAGTATTACCAGGAACCCACCCCGACCCATCATGACAAATCACTTCCGTTTCTTTGTTGCTATCGCTCTCTGTCTCGCAGTCACTTCATGCGGAGGCGGAGATGACGAAGCATCCAACAACGAGACCACGGCTTCCTTCGCTTTCGACACCCTCCAGTCTTTACTTCTTCCCAAAGCCCCGGAAGGGGCAATTACTATTACGGAGGCACGTAAGAACCCCACCCCGGGGACCAAGGTGATTGTCTCTGGTAAGGTGATGGGAAACGACAATCCAATCATCCAATCCCGAGCCCTCCTGACTCTCGGAGATCCTACTCGACTCGACTCCTGCGACCTCAAGCCCGGAGATGAGTGTCCGACTCCATGGGATGTCTGCTGTGCCGATCCGGATGTCGTCCGCGCCAGCATCGCGACAATCCAGGTCATTGATGAAAACGGCAAACCGGTCAAAGCCGGACTGCGGGGAATAGGAGGTCTGCAGGAACTCAGTAAGCTGATCGTCATCGGCGAGGTAGCCGATGGATCCAATGCAAACAACTTTCTCGTAAATGCAACGGGAATTCACGTGATTGCCTCTAAGTCGGCTGGAAGTAACACAACAAAGAAGTGATCCGTCTTTCTCTCATCCTCGTCCTGCTTTCGACGCTCCTGACTTCCTGCTCGCAATTCCTTCCGAGGAAACAGCCCGAGGAAGCTCTGCCACAGCG
>MDSV01232426.1_pt1 | contig 18288 bp, 16 predicted proteins | sample 810851 | NCBI WGS metagenome assembly MDSV01 (sample SAMN05326640, study PRJNA326480) | marine metagenome | isolation source: seawater | place: Atlantic Ocean: North East | collected 2012 | reverse complement strand
TTTAATTAAAATAAATAAAATTATCATAAAATAATTTATAGAAATGAATAAAAAAAAACCTTTTATATCTATTATCACACCCACACTAAATGATAAAAAAAATTTGAAAAAACTTATTTCAAATTTAAAAAAACAATCTTTAAAAAATTTTGAGTATATTGTTGCTGACGGTGGTTCAACTGATGGAACAGTTAAGTATTTAAAAAAAATTAAAATAGTCAATAAAATTTTAGTATCAAAAGATTTAAATATGTATAGAGGAATAAATAATGCATTAAAACATTGTCGTGGAAAAATTATTGGCTATGTAAATTCTGATGATTTGTTTAATGACAAAATGTATTTTAAAAAAGTTTACAATGCTTTCGTAACAAAAAATATTGATTGTATATATGGAGGTTATGAAGTTAAAAACTTAGATACTGGATTCAAAAAGAGTTATATTCCATTACAATTTAACGAAAGATATTTAGTTACTTTAGGTATGCCATTTTGCCAACATACATTTTTTTGGCATAAAAAATTTAACAATCAAAAGTTCAATCTTAAATATAAAGTTTGCTCAGATTTTGAATTTATAGGTAGAATTTTAATAAAATCAAAAAAAATTGGTTTTTTGAATATGAATTCAGCAACTTTTCATAAGCGAAGAAAAAGTTTCGGAGAAAAAAATAAGAGGGTTGGCCTCAAAGAAACTAAAGAAATTAAAAAATTTTTTAAGAAAAAAATTAAGTTTAATTTTATTTTTTATATTTTGGATAGAATTTTAAATTTTTTAAATAATTTTAAGTTTTATGACAATAAATTATATATTATTAATAAAAAATTATGATTATAATTGGCTGGAGCGAGTTACCAAGTTATGCTGTAGATTGTATTAACTTTTTAAAATTAAAAAAAAAATTAATAATATTAACAGATAACAAAAAAGCAAATAAATTAATTAAGAACTCAAAAGTAAAAATAATTAATCTATCTCAAAATTATACTTGGGAAGATATTGGTATTACAAATCCAAAATATTTTTTTTTCACCGGATGGAACAACAAAGCCTTTATTTCTTTAGCAAAACAAAAAAAAACAAAAAATATTTGTTTAGTAGATAATGTTTTAAAAAAAAATTTAAGACAATTTTTTGGAAAAATATATTTCAAGATCTTTTTAGAAAAAATTTTTGATGCTATTTTTGTGCCCGGAAAACATTCAAAAAATTTGATTAAATATTTTGGATTTAAAAAAAGTATTTTTCAAGGTTTGTATACGGGAAATAATAAAATATTTAGAAATCGAATTATTATTACAAAAAGAAAGTACGATTTCATTTATGTAGGAAAATTTATAGAGAGAAAAAACTTGAATATTTTGTTGGGTGCATTTAATAAAATAAAAAATCTCAATATAAAAGTTAATTTACTTCTAGTTGGTGGCAAAAAACAAAAAAGTAAAAATGATGTAGAAGTAATCCCTTTTTCTAATTCAAAAAGAGTAGCTAAGTTAATGGGTAATTCAAAGTGTTTGATATTACCAAGCTTAGAGGAAAATTGGGGAGTAGTTGTTCATGAAAGTAGTTGTTGTGGGTGTCTTTTAATTTTAAGTAATAAAGTTGGTGCAAGAGAAGAATTTTTAAACAAAAATGGATATGAATTTGATCCAAATAATCAAGATGATTTAATTTTAAAAATGAGAAAAGTTTTGAATTTAAATAAACAGGATTTACAAAAAAAATCTTATTTAAGTGAAGAAATGTCAAAAAAAAGATCGATTCAAAATTGGAAAGAACAGTTTTTTAAAATAATTAAAAAATTAAATTAATGAAAAAAAAAATATTATTTTTGTCTTACACTGATTTTCAAGGTGGTGCTGCCATTGCTAGTTTTAATATGTTTAAATCAATTTCACCTAAAAATTTTGATTTAGAATTAGGTTGTTTAATTAAAAAAACAAAAAAAAAAAATGTTAGAAAAATTAAAATTTCTTTTTTTTCATATATTAAAATTTTTTTTTCAGTATTTTTATCTCAAACACTTTTTTTAATTTTTAATTCAAAAACTAAAATTAAAAGGAGTTTATGTATTTTGGACACTGGCTTATTAAAAAATATAAATATAGAAAAATTTGATATAATTCACATTCAATGGCTGTATAACGAAGTTATCTCTTTGGATGAAATTCTTAATTTAAAAAAAAAGGTTGTAATTTCATTACATGATCTTTGGTTTTGTAATGGAACATTTCACTATAATCCAGAAAAATTAAACTTTATTACAAACATATTCGAAAATTTCTTATTAAGAAGAAAATGTGAAAAAATATTACGTTCCAAAAATTTGGTTTTTACAACTCCATCAATATGGTGCAAAGATCAATTTTTAAATACATTAAAAAAATATAATAAAAATAATACACAATTACCAAAGGTTTTTGTAATTGGAAATGTTGTTGATTTTAAAAAAAATAAAAATTTAATTAAGAAGAATAAATTTGAAATTATTCCCAAATCAGAGTTTGTAACTTTATTTCATTATGAAAAAAAAAATAATTTTGTTAAAGCTTACGATTATTTATTTAAACTTTTGAAAAAATTAAACGATCAAAAGAAATTTAAATATTTTATTATTTTTGGTAATAATTCAAAAAAGTTTCCTGCTCATAAATTTAATAACTTAATTTTTTATGATTTTGGTTTTATTGAAAATAAAAGTATAGATGAAATTTATAAATTTGCAGATGCTTTTATACTTACATCCCGTCAAGAGACTTTTTCTCAACTAACTGCAGATAGTTTAATAAATAATACACCAGTAATTGCTTTTAATGTTTCAGGACACAAAGAGCTTATAATTCATAAAAAAAATGGGTTTCTTGCAAATTATCCCAAAATTGATGACTTAATTAAGGGCATGAAATATTTTGAAAAAAATAACTTTAAAAATATTAGAGATTTGAAAAATTTTTCACAAAAAAAATATTATAATAACCATTTAAAAAAAGTTTATGCAGAGGACAATTTCAAAAATTAAATATCAATTTAATAATTTAAATTTTGAGGAAAAGATATTTTGTTCCTTTCCTCTATTTGCAATATTAGGATCACTAGCAATAAATTGTTTTTATATTATAACAATATTAATTTTTATCTTAAAAATAATTAAAAATAATTTTGTTATTAGCTTTGAAAAAAAAATTATATTTTTTATTTTGTTTAGTTATTTTATTATAATTATTTCTTTTATATTTTCTAATTATAAAAATTTAGATAGTTTGATCAGATCAATTTTTGTTCTAAAATTTTTTATTCTACCTCTTATTTTTATTTATTGTGTAAAAAATAAATCTTTTTTTTATTTATTAGGTATTTTTTCTGCAGCTGTAACAATTTTTTTATCTCTAGATATTATTTTCCAATTTATTTTTGGTTTTGATTTTTTTGGATTTAAACCTATCATGGAAAATAGGTATAGTGGTTTTTTGGATGAAGAGTTGGTAGCTGGTTCCTTTATATCTTATTTTATAGTTTTTGTATTTATCTCATTAAACCTAAAATTTAATAATAAAAAAAAATTTATATTTTTGCTTAGTTTGATTGTTTTATATATCTCTACAATTATTATTACAGGAGAGAGGCTTGCATTACTAAGGGTTTTATTTATTTTTATTTTTTCAATGTTTTTTTTAAGGATTGAAATCTGGAATAAAATTTTAGCTATATCTTTTATTACTTTTTCAATAGTAATGTTTTTTTTATTCAATCAATCGTTTAAAAATAGGATTCATGAAGCCTTATTCTTAAGTGGAATTAATACTACTTACGAATTAGATCAATCAATTAAAAAATATGAAGGTAAAAATAAACTAACTAATTCTCCATGGGTTTCTCACTGGAATGTTGCTTATGAAATTTTCCAAGACAATAAGTTAACTGGTGTTGGATTAAAAAATTTTAGAGTAGCTTGTAAAGATGATAAATATAAATTAAAAAATTTACTTAATAATTCTTCCTGCACAACTCATCCACATAATACATATATGGAGATATTGTCTGAATTAGGATTGAGTGGATTAATAATTTTTTTATATATAATTGGTCTATTTATTAAAAATTTTTTAAGTTTTGTAAAAAATTCCTTTAATGAAAATCATATAATTTTATCTTCTGTAATCATTTTTACGTTAATTCCATTTCTTCCCTCCGGAAGTTTATTTGCTAGCTATAATGGTGGTATAATTTTTTATTTTGTTTCAATTTACATTGTTTTATTAAAATTAAATGAAGATGCTAAATAAAATTAAATATCAATCTAGTCTAAACATATTTCTTCTAATATTTTTCTCAGTTTTATATTTTTTAAGACTTTACAATAAGTCTTTTTATGATGATGAGATTGGTACTATAAATGTTTTAAATAATTTTGATAATATTTTTGATTTATATTTATATATTAATAGTTGGGACGTTTCTCCGCCATTAAGTTATATTTTGGTATATCTTGGTGAAAAAATTTTTTCTTTTCAATACGCTACATTATTGATCTTACCACTCCAAATTTATTGTTTAAATTCTTTTTCAATTAATACTTCCAAGTTTTTTGAAAATAATTTTAAGATAAAATCATTTTACTTATTTGTTACAATTTTAAATCCTACACTTCTTTTATGGTGCACGTCTTTAAGATGGTACAGTTTATGGACACCTTTAGCACTTTATGTAATTGGAAAATATTTCTTTAAAAAAAAATTAAATGAACTTGATATATTTTTAATTTTAATTGCTTTTACAATTATGTTTCATTTAAATTATTTTACTTTAATTTTTGTAATTAGTTTAGCTTTTTCTAATTATAAAAAATTTTTTGAAAATTTTTATTATTTTATAAAAAACAAACCACATTTTTTTATTATATTGATTTTGTTAAACCTCCCCCAATTTTATTATTTTTTGACAATTCACATCTTAAATTCTTCAAGCCAATATGGTAGTTTTTTATTTTCTTTTTTATACCCTGTAATAACATCAATTTTTGGAAACAGTGTTTTCCCTTTAGAGATTGTATCGCTATTATTTATTTTTACTTTATTAATAATTATATTCTATAATTTTAGATTTTATAAAAAAATAAATCTTGAATTTAAAAATTTAATATTATTTTCTTTAATCTTCTTTTTATTAATATTTCTTTTAAGATTGGGTCATAAACCAAGACATTCTATAATTTTAAATTATTTATTTATTTTTTTCTTTTTTGTGAATTTATTGTATTTAAAAAATGAAATATTTAAAAATATATTTTTAATTATTTTTTTTATTTTTTCCTTGATTGGAATTAAAAATACAATTTTACAACAAAATGTAATTAAAAATAATATTAACCTTCCTATAAAAAAAATAATTAGTTTTTTAGAGAAGGAAAAAGTTAATTGTGAAAACAAATTTTTGTTTACTCACAACCTTAATATAAAGTTTTATATTAAAAATAAAAAAAATTTCATCATTAATGAAAAAAACTTAGATAAAATCAATCTTGAATGTACATTTGTAATTAAAACTTTTATAGGAGGCGATAATATATCAGAGATAAAATTGGTTAACCATGTATATGATAAAGGAAAGCTGATTTTAAGATTAAAAGAAATAGAATATGATAAATTTTCTGATGTGAAAGAGAGATTATTTAAAAATACAATAAAAAATAATTTTGAAATAAAAATTTTGTATTAAATTTAAGAATGAATGTATTTTCTTTTAATTTTTGAAAAAATAGTCTAATTAGTAACTAATTTAATGAAAAAAAAATCTGCACTTATATTTGGAATAACTGGCCAGGACGGTTCTTATTTGGCAAAATTTCTTTTGAGGAAAAAATATATAGTTCATGGTGTAAAAAGAAGAAGTTCCTCAATTAACACATCAAGAATTGATGATATTTATGAAGAACCAACCAAAAAAAATAGATCGTTTATTTTGCATCACGGAGATGTAACTGATTCGTCGAGTATACTTCACATAATTGAGAAGACAAAACCAAGTGAGATATATAATCTTGCTGCACAGTCTCATGTGGCAGTTTCTTTTGAGGTACCAGAATATACTGCAAATTCAGATGCTCTTGGCACTTTAAGAATTCTTGAAGCAATTAAATCTTTAAAATTACAAAAAAAAACTCGTTTTTATCAGGCAGGTACATCAGAAATGTTTGGTAGGGTTCAAGAAATTCCTCAAAATGAAAAAACTCCTTTTTATCCCAGAAGTCCCTATGGAGTTGCAAAGGTATATGCTCACTGGATAACTATAAATTATAGAGAAGCTTATGGATTATTTGCGTCAAATGGAATTCTTTTTAATCATGAGAGTCCATTAAGAGGGGAAACGTTTGTTACCAAAAAAATTGTTAGCACTTTATGCAAAATAAAAAAAGGAGAAGCAAAATCATTAGTATTAGGAAATCTTTATGCAAAAAGAGACTGGGGACATGCGAGAGATTACGTAGAAGCAATGTGGAAAATATTACAACATAATAAGCCAGATGATTTTGTAATTGCAACTGGTAAACAATATAGTGTGAAATATTTTGTGAATAAAGTTTGTAAAAAATTAAGTATTAAAATTAGATGGAGAGGTAAAGGAATTAACGAACATGCAATTGATAATAATGGTAAAAAAATTATCTATTGCAGCAAGAAATATTATAGACCCACTGAAGTTGAAACACTGCTAGGTAATTCAAAAAAAGCAAGAAATTTATTAAATTGGAAAAGTAAAACAAATATAGATAAGTTAATTGATGATATGGTAGATTTTGAGATGGAAGCTGACCGTAAATGAATTCAGTTGTAATAACCACAATTTCTAAGCCAAATAAATGTTTAAAATCTATAGCAAAAAATATTGGTAAAAAAAATAAATTGATAATTATTGGAGATAAAAAATCTCCAAAAAAATTTAATTTAAAAAATTCAAATTTTTACTCAACTAAAGATCAGAGTAATTTAGGATTTAGATTAAACAAATTTTTAAATTATAACCATTATTCAAGAAAAAATTTAGGATATTTGATAGCTTATAAAAATAATTCAGAATTTATTTACGAAACAGATGATGATAATCTCCCATATAAATCTTTTTATTCTAAGAGATATTTAAATCATAATTGTTATGAAACTGAAAAGAAAACTTTTATAAATATATATAAATATTTTTCAGATCAAATAATATGGCCAAGAGGTTTTCCATTAAGATACATAAAAGACAAAGTAAAAAATATTTCAAAATTAAAAAAAAAGAATATAAAGTCGCCAGTTCAACAATTTTTAGCAGATGGTGAGCCGGATGTTGATGCAATTTTTCGGCTTTTATTTGAAAGTAAAGATTTTAAAAAAAAAAAAGAAATTTTTTTCCTGCCAAAAAAATCCTATTGTGCTTTCAATAGTCAAAATACGGTTTGGCATAAATCTATATTTCCGTTAATGTACCTACCCACAACATGTTCATATAGACTAACAGATATTTATAGATCTTATATAACTCAAAGAATTTTACATGAATGTAATTTATATTTAACATTTCACCCTTCTACTGTAAGGCAAATTAGAAATGCACATGATTTGATTGAAGATTTTTATTATGAAACTGAAAGCTATATAAGGATAGATAAACTTGTATTGGGTTTAAAAAATTTAAAATTAAAGACAAGCATTAAAAACATTAATGATAATTTGATTATTTGTTATAAATTTTTAATTCGAAATAATTTTTTACAAAAAAAAGAATTGAACATTTTAAAAGCTTGGATTTCTGATATTAAAAAAATAAATGAAAATTCCAATATTTAAATTAAAATTTTCTAATAGTGAAATAAGAGATTTTCAATCAAAGGTTTCACAAGCCTTAAAATCAGATTCAATAAGTAATGGAGGATTTACAAAAAAATTTGAAAATGAATTTGCTAAAATAAATAAATCAAAATATTCAATCGCATGTAGCTCAGGAACCGCGGCTTTACAAATAGCTTTTGAAGCTATAAACATCAAAAATTTTGAAGTCATAGTCCCTACTAACACTTTTTTTGGAACTGCTATTCCTGTTTTGAAAGCTGGTGGAAAGGTAGTTTTGTGCGATAATGATTTCAACTCACCTGAAGTTTCTTTTTTAGATATTAAAAGAAAAGTTACAAAAAATACAAAGGCTGTTTGCATTGTTCATGTTGGAGGATGGATTCATAAAGATATCCTTAAAATTAAAAGATTTTGTAAAAGAAAAAATATTTATCTTGTTGAAGACGCTGCTCATGCTCACTTTGCTTCGCAAAATAAAATTTTTAGTGGTAATTTTGGAGATATAGGTTGTTTTAGTTTTTTTCCTACCAAAGTAATGACAACTGGAGAAGGTGGGATGATTGTAACAAAAAATAAAAAACTTTATAAAAAAATGCTATCATTAAAGAATTTTGGGAGATCTTCAAATCCTCTTATTTTAAGTGAAATTGGTATGAATTTCAAAATTTCTGAATTTAATTCTTGCTTAGGTTTGATAGAATTAAAAAGAGTAAAATCTAGAATAAAAAAAAGAAAAAAAATTTCTGAACTTTACCAAAGGAAATTATTAAAGAAAAAATTCAAGGTCTTAATAAATAAAAATTCAAACTCATCACATTATAAATGTATAGTAAGTTCTGAAATTCCATATGCTAAAATTAAAAATAATTTAAAAAGATATAAAATTGCTCTTACAGGAAAAGTTTGGGAAGTACCACTTCATAAGCAAAAAATTTTTTTAAAATCAAAAATCAATTTAAATAGCGATTTTTCAAATGCAGATGAATTTTCAAAAAAACACTTTTGTCCTCCAAATTATCCAGAATTATCCTTTTCTGAAGTTGAAAGAATTTGTAAAATATTAAATAATACTTGATATGAAAAATAAAGTTGCTTTACTTATAAAGCCTGAAAGGTTTGAGATTGAAACACATAAAATAGATAAACTAGAAAAAGACTATGTTCTAGTAAAAATTCACAAAACTGGTGTATGTGGATCAGATTTGCACTATTTTAGACATGGAGGCCTGGGAAGTTTTAAATCAAAAATGCCTTTAAGTCTGGGCCATGAGGCATCTGGTATTATAGTTGATAAAAATAATACTAATTTGAAAAATAATTTAAAAGTTATAATAGATCCACTAAATCATTCTTGTTGTCCAAATTCAAAAAAAAACAATCCACATATTTGTGAAATATGGAAAGATAAAGTAAATATTTGTAATAATGGCACCTATCTAGGAACATATCCAACACCTGGAACATTTAGAGAATATATTCCTCTACATAAATCTCAATTAACCATATGTAATGATAATAAAGTATTTGATTATTCACATTTATTTGAGCCACTGGGAATTGCTATGTATGCTGTTAATCAAGCAAAAATTAATTATTCTCGTGAAAATAACGTTCTAATTTTTGGATCTGGAACAATTGGATTAATGATTGCAGAAGTTTTAAAATCACAAGGCTTTAAAAAGATAACTATTTTAGATGAATTAAATTATAGGCTTAAATTTGCCAAAGAAAAAATTAAAATCAATACATTAAATACAAATTATAATTTTTTAGAAAAAAAATTCACCTCTACTTTTGATGTTATTTTTGACACGATAACTAATGTTTGGTCTTTCAAAATATCACCAATTTTGTTAAATAATTTGGGCAAAATGGTAATAGTTGGAATACCCACAGTTGATTATTTGCCCATAAACCCACATAAATTTAGAATCAAAGAAATTGAATTCATAAATGTCAGACGATCTAATATTAAAATGTTATCAGTATTGGAATTTTTTTATGAAAATAAATTGAATTTAAAAAAATATGAAACTCATAAGTATAAACTAACTGAAATTCAAAAAGCTTTTAATTTATCATCAAATTATGATGGTAAAGTAATTAGATGTAGTGTTGAATAACAAAAAAGAATTAACTGTAATTGTTTTAGCAATTAATGAAACTTTTTCATTAGAAAAAGTAATTGCTGATGTGTCATTATTTAGCTTTGTTGCAAAAATTTTAATTGTATCGCCTGAATTTGTTACTAAGGACTGCTTAAAAACACAAAACAAAATCTCAGAAAATAATATTCTTGTAGAAACTATCATTCAGCCTCTAGAATATCCTGGCTATGGAGGAGCTATAAAATTTAGTTTAAAATATATTAAAACTAAATATTTTTGCTGGTTAGATGGTGACGGTGAAACCAATCCAGCATATTTAAATAAGATGTATAAAGTTGCTCAAGAAAACAAAGAATTAAATATTATCAATGCATCTAGATTTAAAAATAATGACATAATTATTAAAGACTACGGTTTATTGCAATCTATTTTGACTTTTTTATTTCAAATATTTTGCAAAATTTTTTTTGGTGGAATTGTTACAGATTATACAGTCGCATATAGAATTTATAAAACTAAATATTTTGAAAAATTTACTTTTGAAAGTAATGATCAAAATTTTGCTTTAGAAACTATATTGTTACCACTATTACATAAAGAAACTAAAATATCAGAAATTTACTACGAGTGGACAAAAAGACAGGAAGGTGCTTCAAGCAATAGTATCTTAAATAAATTTTCTTATTTTAAAATTTTTTTTAACGTTTTAAAAAAAAAAATTTTCTAAACTATTAAATTTTAACTTAATTTTTTTTTGTTTTTTACGTATAAAATTTTTTCTGTATATATTTTTTGTCATTGTATGAATAGCAAAATCATAATTTTTTTAGCTATTAATTATTGCAAAATTAGGAGAACTGATATCTTTTCATACTAGTGGTCTGGAGCGGAGGTTAATAGCTAATACATTTGCTTCAATTAAAATTCTTTACTTTAATATTATTTTTAGAGAATTAAGTGTAATTTCATTTTTCAATTCTTTTCTTGCATATAAAAAAACTTTTAAATTAAATTTCATAGTTTATTATTGATTACTATAAAATGTTAAAAATAAAAAATATAAAATTAAATTTTAATGAAAAGGTTTTTATAATTGCTGAAATAGGTATTAATCATAATGGAGATTTAAAAAAAGCTTATAAGCTTATTGATGCAGCTGTATTAGCAAAATGCAATGCAGTAAAATTTCAAACTTTTGAAGTTGACACAATGGTTCATGAAAGTGCTCAACCTGCGAATTATCAAAAAAAATATACATCTAAAAATCAAAAAGAAATGTTAAAAGAATTTCAATTAAGTCATAAAGATTTTTTAAAAATAAAAAAATATTGTGACAAGAAAAAAATAATTTTTCTATCAACTCCTTTTGATTTAAAGAGTGCAAATTTTTTGAAATATCTTGTTCCAGCTTTTAAAATATCCTCGGGTGACAATGATAATTTAATTCTTTTGAGACATATTAAAAAATTTAATAAGCCAGTAATTTTATCACTTGGAATGATGAATAAATTAGAAATCAAGAAAATAATTAAAAAAATGAAATTTAAAAAAAACAAACTTGTTTTACTTCATTGCATAAGCGAGTATCCCACAAAATTATCCAACACTCAATTGGGTGTAATAACTGAACTAAAAAAAACTGGATATCTAGTGGGTTTTTCTGATCATACTGTTGGTTTTGAAGCATCAATAGGCGCTGTGTGTTTGGGTGCAAAAATAATTGAAAAGCATATAACCCTTGATAAAAAAATGAGAGGTCCAGATCATGCCGCATCATTAGATGTAAAAGATTTAAAAAATTTTGTAGAAACTTTAAGGATAATGGAAAAGTTAATTAATTTTAAAGATAGAAAAATAACTCGTGAAGAGATTAAAACAAAAAAAATTGCAAAAAAAAGCCTTTTTACAAATAAATCATTAAATAAATATGAAAAAATTAAAATTAGTAATTTAATTCCAATGAGACCTTATAATAATGGAATACCTGTGAATGATTTAGACTTAATATTAAATAAAAAAATAAAAAAAAAACTAAGAAAATTTCACCAAATAAAGATTAAAGATTTAAAATGAATAAAATTAATGTTGCCATCTTTACTGCTGCCAGATCTGATTTTGGTATAATGAAGAAAACGATATTGAGGCTAAATGATAACAAATTATTTAATTTTTATCTAGTTATAGGTTCGGCACATTTATCAAGATATTTTGGTAAGACAATAAATGAAATTAACAAAGTTAAAGTTAAAAAAAAAATCATATTTAATTTTCCGTACAGTAAAAATTCAAAAATAAAAGGTGTACTTGAAAATTTTAGCAATACTATGATTTATTCACAAAATTTCTTTGATAAAAAAAAAATTGATTGCGTAATAATTATGGGTGATAGATATGAAATGATGGCTTTTGCAATTGCATCTTTAAACAACAATATTCCTATCGCCCATGTTTGTGGGGGAAGTGAAACGTTTGGATCAATAGATAACGAGTACAGAAATTCTATTTCTCAAATGTCTAAATTTCATTTTGTTGAGACGCAATTTCACGAAAACAAACTTAAAAGAATGGGTATTTATAAAAATATTTATAATGTTGGAGCTCCAGCATTGGAAAATATAGATCAAAAATTGGAAAAATTTTCTATAGTGAAAAAAAATTTTTTTCCAAATATGGATATGAAAAAAAAAATTATTATTTCCTGTTTTCATCCTGAGACTACAGAAAGTATAAAAATAAATTTGAGTAACTTAAATATATTAATAAAGTTTTTAAATAGTTTAGAAGAACACAATGTTATATTCACATATCCAAATGCAGATATTGGTTATGAAAAATATATTAAAATTTTAAAGAAAAAACTTAATAAAAATTTTTTTTTAGTTAGCAATCTTGGTATCGATAATTATTATAGCGTCTTAAAAAAATCAGATTTATTGATTGGAAATTCATCTAGTGGAATAATCGAAAGTGCATCATTTAATTTGCCTACTATAAACTTAGGAAATAGACAAAAAAATAGATTTGCGCCAAAAAACGTCTATCATTGTCAATTTGACTTAAGCAAAATGAAAAAACTCTCTAAAACATTATTAAATAAAAAAAAAACTAAATATTTAAATCCCTATTTCAAAAAAAATACATCCAAAAAAATTGTTAAAATTTTATCAAGTTTACTAAAATAAATAATATTTTGAAAATAAAAATTAATTATAAAGAGTTATATTAGAAATTTAATTTATGATATTAAACACATCATATCATATACTTATAAATTGCCTTTGCATTATTATTGTTTCAATATCTACTTGTGGCATTGGTATATTTTTCAATAATTTTTTTAAAATCAATTACAGTTTAGAAAAACTTTTCTTTAACGGAATTTTACTAAAAATAATTATAGTTTTTTTTATTAATTTATTTTTTAGTTTAAATATTTATGTCAATTCTTTTTTAGTTATATTAGGATTTTATTTTTTTTTTAAAAACATTAACTTTATCAAAGACAATAATAATTTTTATTTTATTTTATTTATACCTTTAATTGCATTAATTTCTTTAAGAGATGCGTTTTTTTTTGATAATTTACTTTATCATATACCTCTTATAAATTTGTCAATAGATTCAAATTTAGTAATTGGTCAGTCAAATATTAATTTAAGGTATGGAATTCCAACTTTAATTTTTAGTGCCTATTCATCACTATATTTGCCATTCTTAAATTATTCTTCAGTATTTATTCTCAATTCAGTAATTTTTCTTTTCTTTATTAAATTTTTTATTGACGAAGTTCAAATTCATAATTCAGTTATTAAAGATATTTTTATAATTTTACTATTTTTTCTTTTATTGGATGCGTTGATTCATCCTTTACCTGTTGGTCTTTTTTTAGGAAGACTTGGCTCACCAGAATATGATTTTTTAACAGGTATACTAAATATATATTTTATATTTTATTCAGCTAACTCAATCTATAATAAAAATTTAAAAAATGACATTTATTATATTACAATACTTTTCCTTTTAGCCTTATTGATTAAACCTACCTCATTTTCAACTTATTTTATTTTTTTATGGATACTTTTTTTACTTAGAAATGATATTTTTTTTGTTATACGAAAAAATCTACTACAATTTTTTTCTCTATTTTTATTTTTAATTGTATTTGTTACAAAAATATTTTTTAATACAGGATGCTTGTTTCCTTATTTAAGTTTTTCTTGTTTTGATGTTAGTTGGTTTTCAAAAGAAATTATTCAAGAATTAAGTTCAGCATCTATATCCTGGAAAGGTTATACAACTAATGTTAGATCTTTAAGTGATTTCTCTTGGGTAGGTTTCTGGTTTAAAAATTATTTTTTATCTACTAGTTTTTTTATTTATTTTATTATTTTTGTTTTAATATATTTGTTGACTTTAAAGATAGATACCAGAAGTGATAAAAATGATTTTATTGGAAAAAAAATTTGGACGAAAATACTAATTTTTAAATTAATTTCTCTGATATTATGGTTCATCACTTCTCCAGATCTTAGATATGCTTGGTCTATATTTATAATAATCTATTCAATATTAATATTATCAATTCTTACTAGGTTAAATTTATTAAATAAATTTTTAAATTTAATTAACTTGTCAAAGTACATTAATCTTTATTTGTTTATAATTTTAAGCTTATTATCTTTTAAAAACCTTTATCATTTTGATTATAACTCTTTTAAAGATAAATTTTTATTAAAGAATAATTACGAAGTTTACAAAAATAAAAATTTAGTCAAAATCAATGTTATTAAAAATAATAACTTTGCACATTACAAATTGTGTAGTTTCATACCAAACCCATGCGCGATAAATAAAGAGGTTTTAAAAAATTTAAATTATGAAAAAAAATATTTTGTTAATTTCTATAATTTTAAATAATCAATATTACAAGCTAAATTTTTTTTAATTTTATTATAAGTAAATTTAATAAAGTTCTAAATATTTCACTTTTTGGAATTTTAGACTCCCCTTGATTTCTTTGGTAGAACGTAATAGGTATTTCTTTTATTGAATACCCACTGCTATAAATTAAATTTATTACAGCCATAAAAAAACTATATCCTCTTACATTAATCAAATTAAAGTTAAAATTTTTTAGGTTTTTTAAATTGAAACATCTATATGACGTTGTAAATTCATGTAAACTAGAGTTTAAAACTTTCTTTATTACAATATTACCAAACTTACTCATAAAATATCTAATACCTTCTAGTTTATTTTTTCCACCTTTTATATATCTAGATCCAATAACGCAGTCATATTTTTTTATATACTTTAAAAATTTACGAATTAATTTTGGATCATGAGACAGATCTGCATCCATTGTGATAAGATAATCGTATTTTTTTTTTAGAGCGTAATCATAAATTAATTTATGAGCAGAATCTAAACCTTCTTTCTTTTTTCTAATTTTAAGAATTATTTTTTTGTTTTTTATTTTTTTAATAATTTTAGCTGTATTATCTGGAGAATTATCATCTATTATTAAAATATGAAAATTTTTATTTATTGAATGAATTTTCTTAATAAGAATTTTTATATTGTCTGCTTCATTAAAAGTTGCAGTGGCTATAAGTATTTTCATAATTATAAAAATATATATTTTAATATTTTTTTTTAAAATATACGGCTTTGATTTGATAATCTTTATATTTTTTTACTTGAATATAATCTTCATTTATAAAAGTATTTATTCTTCTATCACCTTCTTTTTTTTCTGTATCTCTAAAAAATATATAAATAAACTCATCAAGTTTATTTATTTTTTCATTTTCAGTATCAATCAGTGATATTTTCGAATTTTTAAAATTTAGATTTCTTTCAAGAAAATATTTTAGATTGTGATTAAAACCAGGCCAAGTATCTTCACCTTTTTCTATTACAAAAATTATGTCGTGGTATTTTTTTGTATCTTTCAAAAAACTTTTTAACTCCACATTTCTTCTAATAAGATTTTTGTTGAATTCGTTAGGATAATAATTTCTATATAAAGCTATAAGTTGTCCAAAAAATATTAATATTATTGGAATAATATAAAAATATTTTTTATCATAAAAATATTTTATATAATCTGTCACTTTAAAAAAAATAATTATTAAAAAAGGTATAAAAAAAATTAAGTGTTTTCCATCAATCCAAGCATTTCCAATAACTAAATTAAATAAATATACGGTCAAGTACGGGATAATTAAAAGCAAAATAAATATAAAGTCTAACTTATTTCTTTTATGAAATAAATAGGAACAATATATAGCTATAAGAAAATAAGATAGGTAAGTTAAATATTTTCCCCCATAAAAGTAAACTAAAAAATGTGAGTTAATTAAGTCAAAAGTAACATTAGTATTTGAAAAACCAACTTTAAATGCATTTAAAATAAAATTATTACCCAACAATAAAAATGTAATTATTGATAAGATAATTGAAATTATAATATTAATTTTTTTTTTAAAATTAAGAAGCAACCAAACACTTATTGGTGCCAGGTATAACAAAAAATATAGATGAGTAGCTAATCCTAAAAAATTTATCGAGGAAAAAATTATTAAATTTTTCTTTTTTTTTTCTTTTTCTAATAATTTTAATAAATATAGAAAACTAAAAAGCTCAAAGAATAATAGCAATGAATAATTAGCAAATCGTTGTGCATAAAAAATAATAAATATATTGGATATAAATAAAACTGAACCAAATAAAGAATAAAAGAAGTTATTGAATAATTTTTTTAAAATATAGTAAAATATTATTGAGTTAATCATCATATTAACTGCCGTGATATACCTGAGTATATGAGTTTCATTTTTGAAATTTAAAAAAAATTTATTAATTAAACTAAAAAGTGGAGGATGTGATGATATATAATTATTTAATCTGTCAATAGTCTCAAAAAAACTCAAAGTTGGATCAGACCAATAAAACCAGTGTATTTCATCAAAGTGCAAATCATAAGTATTTATATGATAAAAAAAGAAAATATATCCAAAAATTAAAATTATTAAAATATTTAATAAATTTAAATTTTTTTTAAAAAAATTAATCATTTATTATTAGTTATTATTTATTATTTTAAGTTTTTTTAAATTTGTTATCCCTGAGAGCCCAAAAAATAAAATACATTATCACAAACATTATCAAAGAATGTAAGTGGCCTAAATATTTAGTTACAAGGTACCCACTATATAAAATAAATATATTTAAACTATTGATAAAAATTATTGTTTTATAATGATCACTTTTTAAATATTTTAAAATAATATGGTGAAAATGACTATTATCCGGTTTGTAAAAACCTTTTTTATTTATTAGTCTTTTTGAAGTCACATACAAAAAATCATAAACCGGATACCAACATGACCATATAAGATAAGCTGGATGTATATTCTCAAATTTGCTTATATAAATAATTAAAAAACTTGCAAAAAATCCCAAAAATAAACTTCCACAATCTCCTAAAAAAATTTTCCAACCATTTTTTGCTGGCAAGAGATTAAAAATAAGGTTTATTGCTAGAGGAATTATAATTAATAATAATAAATTAATTACATTTTTGTTATCAATTAAAAAAATAATATAAAGTAGTGTAGTAATTAATAATGAAGATAAAAGGCCGTCAACTCCATCTACATAATTGTAAGCATTAATTAATAATCCAACTGCCAATAGAGTAAAAATTATATTGAATTTGCCTAAATTTATGGTTCCTATATATTCATAATCTCCAAGAGTGTTTAGTTCGAAGCCATTTAGAATTAAAAAAATAGAGGGAATAATTATACAGATTAATTTTATATTAAAATTAAGAGATATTCTATCGTCTAAAAAACCAAATATCGTTAAAAAAATACCATATGAAATTATTAATTCCACATCGTAAGAAAACTCATAAATTGATAAAAGTATTAACAAATAAATGTATAGAGAAACACCTGAGGTATTTAGAACTTTTATTTTATGAATTTTTCTACTATTTGGAATATCATAAAATCCAAATTTTTTTGAAATTAAGATAGTTAAAAAAATTATTACAAGATATGAAAGGAATGAATAAACAAAATTAATCATTAATGGCAAATTTATTTAACATATATCAGTAATAGAAGTATTTTAATTTGTATTCAATTATACATTTAAAACAAGAAAAACTGCTATTTTGTTAATGAAATTAAAATTAAAAAGAAACTTTACAATATTGAGTTTATTAAGTACAAAGCTCTGCCTGGTAATTATTGCGAAAGGGTTATACCCGATCCCATTCCGAACTCGGAAGTCAAGCCTTTCTGCGCCGATGGTACTTTGTCTTAAGACATGGAAG
>MDSV01040382.1_pt1 | contig 18295 bp, 13 predicted proteins | sample 810851 | NCBI WGS metagenome assembly MDSV01 (sample SAMN05326640, study PRJNA326480) | marine metagenome | isolation source: seawater | place: Atlantic Ocean: North East | collected 2012 | reverse complement strand
TCAGCTTTTGCTTCAGCTTTTGCTTCAGCTTTTGCTTCAGCTTTTGGTTCAGCTTTTGGTTCAGCTTTTGGTTGCGATTTGGTAAATTGTTTTTTTGGATCGCCCAAAAATTTTATTGACGGCCTAATAATGACACTACCGCCTTTACTTGCAGGTATTGCTCCTTTTATTAGCAATAAATTACGCTCGCTATCAATTTGTACAATTTCCAAATTTTGTGTTGTGCGCTTAACATTTCCAAGATGCCCAGCCATTTTTTTTCCTTTAAAAACTCTGCCAGGTGTTTGACACTGTCCTATAGAGCCTGGAGCCCTATGTGATATGGAATTTCCATGAGTATTTCGTTGATGACTAAAGTTATGTCTTTTAATTGCTCCTGCAAAACCTTTACCCTTCGATGTTCCTGTAACATCAACTTTTTGGCCAGTTTCAAAAATATCCACTTTTATCATGCCGCCAATAGAATGTTGACCGAGTTCTTCTGGGGTTACTCTGTATTCTAAAAGGCCTTCGCCCGCATCAATGTTTGCCTTTGTATAATTTCCTGCCTCAGTTTTTCTTAATGTATTGGATTTTTTTGTGCCCCACGAAATCTGAATAGCATTATATCCTTTGTCTTCTTCAGTTAATAAACTAGTGACATGATTTGGGGATGCCTCTACTACAGTTACAGGAATAGAAAGCCCATCATCCGTAAATAGACGTGTCATTCCACATTTTCTGCCTACTATTCCAATCGTCATCATTATTTCCAAATTTATTTCTAATTAAGTTTAATCTGAACATCCACACCGGCGGCCAAGTCTAGCTTCATTAATGCATCAACTGTTTTATCTGTGGGGTTAATAATGTCCATTAATCGTTTATGTGTACGAATCTCATATTGGTCACGAGCATCTTTATTTACATGCGGTGATATCAAAACAGTAAAACGTTCTTTCTTTGTTGGTAATGGAATTGGGCCTTTAATTTGGGCGCCAGTTCGTTGAGCCGTTTCAACAATCTCTTTCGTAGATTGATCTATTAATCGATGATCAAAAGCTTTAAGACGTATTCTGATTCTTTGTTGTTCGGCCATTTCTACTCTCAAATATTTTTTGTTAATAATTTAATTTTTACTTGTAATACTTTCGGTAATATTTGCTGGTACTTCATTATATTTTTCAAATTCCATTGTATAAACTGCACGTCCTTGAGTTGCAGAACGAAGATCGGTCGCATATCCAAACATTTCGCTAAGCGGTACTTCAGCTCGTATTACCTTGCCTGCTGGCGTCTCTTCTGCACCCTGTAAAATTCCACGACGTCGATTTAGATCTCCATTGACAGTACCCATGTACTCCTCAGGAGTTACAATTTCAACTTTCATAATTGGTTCAAGCAAAATCGGTTTAGCTTTAATTGCTCCTTGCTTAAAACCCATTGATCCAGCTATTTTAAATGCCATTTCGCTTGAATCCACATCATGATAAGAACCATCATGCAATGTGACTTTGACATCGACTACCGGATAACCTGCAATAATTCCATTTTCCATTTGCTCAACAACACCTTTTTCTATAGCAGGAATAAATTCTTTTGGGATAACGCCGCCAACAATCTGGTTGATAAATTCAAAACCTTGGCCAGATTTTCTAGGTTCAATCTTAAATACAACATGGCCATATTGTCCTCTGCCGCCCGATTGTCGGACGAATTTACCCTCGACTTTTTCAAGAGTTTTTCTAATAGTTTCTCGATATGCAACCTGAGGTTTTCCTACATTGGCTTCGACTTTGAACTCTCGTTTGAGTCGATCAACAATAATTTCGAGATGCAGCTCTCCCATACCAGATATAATCGTTTGTCCTGATTCCTCATCTGTATGGACTCTAAATGATGGATCCTCTTGTGCTAATTTGCCCAGTGCTATACCCATTTTTTCTTGGTCTGGTTTAGTTTTTGGCTCAACAGCAACAGATATAACTGGATCTGGAAATTCCATTTTTTCCAAGGTTATAATATTATTTTGATCGCATAACGTATCACCCGTAACAATATCTTTTAAACCTACTGCAGCAGCAATATCTCCTGCACGAACCTCATTCAACTCCTCTCGACTATTTGCATGCATCTGTAAAATTCTACCTACTCTTTCTTTTTTTGCCTTTACAGGGTTATAAACTGTATCTCCTGACTGAAGTACACCTGAATAAACCCTAAAAAACGTTAAGGTTCCAACGAAAGGGTCTGTTGCTATTTTAAACGCCAAAGCTGCGAACGGATCATCGTCTGACGACTTTCTTTCGCCTTCAGATTCGTTTTTGTCATCTAGAATTCCTTTAATTGGTGGCACATCTAATGGAGAGGGAAGGTATTCAATAATAGCGTCTAGCATCGTTTGTATACCTTTATTCTTAAATGCTGAACCGCAAAATACTGGGACAATTTCATTTGCTAATGTTTGTAATCGTATTCCTTCTTTTATTTGTTTCTCTGTAAGATCTCCAATATCTAAATATGCTTCCATTAATGTTTCATTTGCTTCAGCTGCACTTTCGACTACATGATCGTGATGTTCCTTTGCAGCGTTTTTCATTGCCTCGGGAATATCTTTTTCTTCGAACTTTATTCCCATGTTTTCTTCTTCCCAATAAATCGCTTTCATTTTTACTAAATCAATCACGCCTTCAAATTTTTCTTCTGCGCCAATTGGTAATTGCATAGTAACGGCGTTTGAATTAAGGCGTTCTTTAATCTGTGCTACAACTCTTAAGAAATTAGCTCCAGCTCGATCCATTTTATTTACAAATGCAATTCTTGGGACTGAATATTTATTTGCTTGACGCCATACGGTTTCAGATTGAGGCTCAACTCCACCAACGGCACAGAACACTGCACAGGTGCCATCTAGCACTCTCAATGATCGCTCGACCTCTATTGTAAAATCGACATGTCCCGGAGTATCAATAATATTGATGCGATGTTCTGGAAATTGTGATGCCGTTCCTTTCCAAAAACATGTTGTTGCTGCTGAAGTTATTGTAATACCCCTTTCCTGCTCCTGCTCCATCCAATCCATTGTTGCAGCACCATCATGTACTTCACCAATCTTGTGTGAGACACCAGTATAAAATAATACGCGTTCCGTGGTTGTTGTTTTACCAGCATCTATGTGGGCCATAATCCCGATATTTCTATAATGTTCAATTGTTGTGCTTCTTGTCATAATGCTATCTAAATTATTTAATTTTATTTTTTTACCAACGAAAATGTGAAAAAGCTTTGTTCGCTTCAGCCATACGATGAGTGTCTTCACGTTTCTTTATTGCGGTCCCACGATTTTCAGAGGCATCTAGTAACTCTCCAGCTAAACGAGAACCCATATCTTTTTCACTGCGATTTTTTGCAGCGTCGACAACCCATCGCATAGCTAACGTCATGCTTCTAGATGTTTTTACTTCGACAGGGATCTGGTATGTGGCCCCACCAACACGTCTTGATTTAACTTCGACAACTGGTCGTATATTTTCAAGTGCTTTATTGAATATATCGAGTGGCTCCGAATTACCTTTAGTGTTAATTTCACTGAGTGCACCGTATACAATTTTTTCAGCTATGGATTTCTTGCCGCTTCTCATAATTATGTTTATAAATTTTGCCAAGACCATATCTCCGTATTTCGGATCAGGTAGTATTGTTGTTTTCTCAGCTACTCTTCTTCTAGACATTATTTAAATTAATCCCATTTTTTATTTTTAAAACAATACTCATAAAAACTAAATTTTACGACTTAGGTCTTTTTGCTCCGTACTTTGATCTACCGCTTCGTCTATCATTCACGCCTGATGTATCTAGTGTTCCTCGTACAGTGTGATATCTAACACCTGGTAAATCCTTTACTCGGCCACCTCTTATTAAGATCACAGAATGTTCTTGTAAATTGTGCCCTTCACCACCGATATACGTTGTCACTTCTTGTCCATTAGTAAGTCTCACACGTGCTACCTTCCTTAGGGCTGAATTTGGTTTTTTCGGTGTTGTTGTATAAACACGGGTACAAACCCCTCGCCTTTGTGGACACGCCTCTAAGGCAGGAACATTGCTTTTAGCTTGTTGCCGCTTCCTTGATTTTCTAACTAGTTGATTTATTGTTGTCATAAAAATTGTATATATATCAATATATTAAACGCGCAGACTACCTCGTTTATCCGAACTGAACATACATATATATGTATGTTTATTGATTTCAGTACGGACATACGTCGAAATTTCTTCGGATATCCCTGAGGTACAAATCTGGCAAGTCAGCAAATTTATAAAAAAATGCCATTTTTCCAGCACTTAACGCAAAACGACAGACCAGAACACAGGTCCTTGCCTGTCGAAGAGGCGAGATTTTATGTCTTCGGTAAGTATTATGTCAAGAAGATTACATGCTTAAGAACATTAAGTTGTTGTAGCCCCCTCAACTGATTCGGAATCTGACTCGGTTGGAGTTATTTCTATTTCCATAGAGTCCTGATTTTCCTCTATTTTTTCTGATTCCTGCTCAAGATCCTGCTTTTTTTGTGCCTCATGATGTGCCAAACCAGATCCTGCGGGAATTAGACGTCCTACAATTACATTCTCTTTTAATCCTCTTAATTGATCGCGTTTGCCATTTACGCTTGCTTCGGTAAGAACTCTTGTTGTTTCTTGAAAGGAAGCCGCAGAAATAAATGATTCTGTTAGCAATGAAGCTTTTGTAATACCTAATAGTATAGGTTCCCACTTGGCCGGTTCTTTTCCATCAGCCTTAAGTTTTTCATTTTCTTCCAACACTCTTGTACGCTCTAATTGCTCTCCTTTTAAGAAAGTGCTGTCCCCAGACTCAGTTATTTCAGCCTTACGAAGCATTTGTCTTACTATAATTTCGATATGCTTATCATTAATCTTGACACCTTGTAGTCGATAGACATCTTGAATTTCTGTGCTTATGAAATTAGATAGTGCTTTAATACCTTTGAGCTTCAAAATATCGTGTGGCGTAGGCGGGCCATCAACTATATTCTCACCTTTTTCCACATGCTCACCTTCAAAAACACTAATATGTCGCCATTTAGGAATCAGTTCTTCATGAACTTCTTCATCTTGTCCTGTTATAATAATTCTTTCCTTTCCTTTTGTTTCCTTACCATAACTAATTGTTCCGCTAATTTCCGCCAAAACAGCAGGTTCCTTCGGTTTACGCGCTTCAAATAGATCAGCTACTCTAGGCAAACCACCGGTTATATCTCTAGTTTTGGAAGATTCTTGTGGAATACGAGCAATTACATCTCCAATATTAATTTTGTCACCGCCACTAACATTAATAACTGCCTTTGGTGGAAGTAAATAATGTGCATCATGATCGGTTCCTGGAATTTTTAAGTCATCACCTTTAGCATTGACCAGTTTTATAATAGGCCGCATATCTTTTGCGCTTACAGGTCTTTGTTTCGGATCCATAATAACGATATCAGTTAATCCTGTAATTTCATCAGTGTAACGCGTAACCGTTACACCTTCTTCGATGTCGGAAAACAAAGCGACTCCATCTACTTCAGATATTACTGGATGAGTATGAGGGTCCCAGGAAGCAATTTGTTGACCAGACTCTACACTCGCCTCATTGCTTACTGTTAAAACTGCACCATATGGGATTTTGTAACGCTCTCTTTCCCTGCCAGCATCATCAAGAATTGCAACTTCACCCGAACGCGAGTTAACAATACTATTGCCGCTTTGTTTCTGTTCTAATATTTTTACGTTTTGTAAGCTGATGGTTCCGCCATTCTTTACTTCGATACTGCTTATTGCGGCAGCACGAGATGCTGCACCCCCAATATGAAATGTCCGCATTGTTAACTGAGTACCTGGCTCACCAATTGATTGCGCGGCAATTACTCCAACTGCTTCGCCAATATTCACTAAATGTCCTCGACCTAAATCTCGTCCATAGCATTTGCGACAAATACCATAACGTGTTTCACATGTTATGGCGGAACGAACTACAACTTGATCAATACCTTTTTCATCAAACACATCCACCCACTCTTCATCAAGTAAGGTGCCAGCTTCAGCAACAACCTCTCCTTCTCTGCTGACTGCATCTGTTGCTAACACTCTTCCTAAAACCCTCTCTCTCAAAGTTTCGATAACATCGCCACCTTCAATTATTGGATTCATAGTCAGCCCTTGACTAGTTCCGCAATCTTCCTCTGTTACAACTAAATCTTGCGCAACATCTACTAAACGACGAGTTAAATACCCTGAGTTAGCTGTTTTAAGTGCAGTATCAGCTAAACCCTTACGTGCTCCGTGTGTTGAAATAAAATATTGAAGAACATCTAGTCCTTCTCTAAAGTTCGCTGTAATTGGGGTTTCAATAATAGAACCATCCGGCTTAGCCATTAATCCACGCATACCTGCTAACTGTCTTATCTGTGCCGCCGAACCACGCGCACCAGAATCTGCCATCATATATATTGAATTTCCGGAGGCTTCTTTCTTTTCCACACCCTGATCATCAAGATATGTCTCCTCGCCTATTTTATCCATCATTGCTTTAGCAACTGTATCATTTGTTTGAGACCAAATATCGACAACTTTGTTATAACGCTCGCCATCTGTGATCAAACCAGATGAATATTGTTCTTGAAAGTTCTTAACTTCCTCTTCAGCCTTAGAAATAATTTCACTTTTGTTTCCCGGTACTACCATATCTTCAACACCAATTGAGACTCCGGCATAAGATGAATATTTAAAACCGGTATACATCAATTTATCAGAAAAAATTACTGCTTCTTTTAACCCAAGTTTTCTATAACAAGTATTAACTAATTGTGAAATTGATTTTTTATCTAGCGGTTTAAATTTTCCACTATCATTTTTTTCGTTAATATACTCGAAGGATAAACCTTTAGGTAAAATACGAGATAAAAGTGCACGTCCAGCGGTAGTCTCGTAACGCTTGCATAGAATTTGCTTTTCATCGTTATCATCTATTTCTTCTTCGTGAATTCGAACCTGAATCTTTGCGTGTAACTCAAGTACTGGTGGATGAGATTGATATGCTCGCTCTACTTCACTTATATCAGAAAATATCATCCCCGTTCCTTTAGCTCTATTTGATTCACGTGTTAAGTAATACAATCCAAGAACAACATCTTGAGTTGGAGTAATAATAGGTTCACCATTAGCTGGAGATAAAATATTATTTGTTGACATCATAAGTGTTCTGGCTTCAAGTTGAGCTTCAATAGATAGCGGGACATGAACAGCCATTTGGTCGCCATCAAAGTCAGCATTAAAAGCTGTGCATACTAATGGGTGTAGCTGTATCGCTTTTCCTTCAATTAAGACCGGTTCAAAAGCTTGAATTCCTAGTCTGTGAAGGGTTGGAGCACGATTTAACATTACTGGGTGTTCGCGAATTACGTCTTCTAAAACATCCCAAACTTCGGGACCTTCCCTTTCAACTAGTTTTTTTGCAGCTTTGATTGTTGTAGCTAGCCCACGTCTTTCCAATTTGCTAAAAATAAATGGCTTAAACAATTCCAGCGCCATTTTTTTAGGAATACCACATTGGTGTAAACGTAGCGTAGGGCCAACAACGATAACTGAACGTCCTGAATAATCGACTCGCTTACCTAATAAATTTTGGCGAAAACGACCCTGCTTTCCTTTAATCATGTCAGCAAGAGACTTTAAAGGAAGTTTGTTTGTGCCCGTAATAGCTCGACCTCGTCTTCCGTTATCAAGCAATGCGTCGACAGATTCCTGTAACATACGTTTTTCATTTCGGACAATGATATCTGGGGCATTCAAATCTAGTAAACGTTTTAAACGGTTATTTCTATTAATAACACGTCGATATAAATCATTTAGATCTGATGTAGCGAAACGGCCACCATCAAGTGGTACTAAAGGTCGCAATTCGGGTGGGAGCACTGGTAGTACTTTCATAACCATCCATTCTGGTTTGTTGCCAGAATTCATAAATGCTTCTAGTAATTTTAGTCTCTTGGTTAATTTTCGTAATTTTGTTTCTGAATTCGTATTTGGTATTAGTTCCCGTAATTCTTTTACTTCATCCTCTATATCAATAGACAAAAGTAATTCGCGAATGGCCTCCGCTCCCATCTTAGCTTCAAAATCATCACCATAGTTTTCTAGAGCTTCAAGATAATTTTCTTCTGTTAGCATTTGGCCGCGTTCAAGTTCAGTCATGCCTGGCTCAACAACCACATAAGCTTCAAAGTATAAGATCCTTTCTATTTCTCGAAGGGTCATATCAAGCATCAAACCCATTCTTGATGGTAAAGATTTTAAATACCAAATATGAGCTATTGGGGTAGCTAATTCAATGTGTCCCATGCGCTCACGCCTAACTTTTGATAGTGTTACTTCAACACCACATTTTTCACAAACTACGCCTCTATGCTTCAATCGCTTATACTTGCCACAAAGACATTCATAATCCTTGATTGGACCAAAAGTTTTTGCACAGAAAAGACCATCTCGTTCTGGCTTAAAGGTCCTATAATTAATTGTTTCAGGTTTTTTAACTTCCCCAAAAGACCATGAACGAATTTTTTCAGGAGAAGCTAACCCGATAGTGATTGCATCGAATTCTTCAATTTGCCCCTGTTGCTTTAAAAGCTTAAGTAAATCTTTCAAGGTTTACCTCCTTGGTGATTTTTTGATTTTTAATCAAAAATCAAATCAATAAATTATTAAATTCTTTAAATACTAATTGTTCAAATTAATCATGTATCAAGTTCAATATCAATTCCGAGAGACCTGATTTCTTTTACAAGTACATTAAATGACTCTGGCATACCGGCCTCCATATGATGATTTCCATCAACAATATTTTTATACATTTTTGTTCGGCCACTTACATCATCTGATTTAACAGTTAACATCTCTTGTAATGTATATGAAGCACCATAAGCCTCAAGAGCCCAAACTTCCATTTCACCAAAACGTTGGCCACCAAATTGTGCTTTGCCGCCCAGAGGTTGTTGTGTTACTAAACTATATGGCCCTGTTGAACGTGCATGCATTTTGTCATCTATCAAGTGGTTCAATTTCAGCATGTACATATACCCAACCGTGATTTTTCGATCGAAGCGATCACCGGTCCTACCATCCCATAACCATGATTGTCCATCTTCCGGTAAGTCTGCGAGCTTTAACATTTTTTTAATTTCGTCTTCACTTGCGCCATCAAAAACTGGAGTTGCAAAAGGTACACCACCTTTTAGATTTGCAGCTAGCTCTCTAATCTCATCATCTGAAAATGACTCTAATTCTTCGATTTTGCCACTCATATTGTAAACTTTGTCTAGATACTCTCTTATTTCTTCGGTTTGAGTATGTTGTTCAAGCATTTTCCCAATTTTGAGACCAACACCTTTTGCTGCCCACCCTAAATGAGTTTCTAAGACTTGGCCCACATTCATTCTTGATGGAACGCCAAGTGGATTCAATACAACATCAACGGGCGTACCATCTTCCATGTGCGGCATATCTTCAACCGGAACAATTGTAGAAATTACGCCTTTGTTACCATGGCGTCCTGCAATTTTGTCACCGGGTTGGATTCTACGCTTAACAGCAAGATAAACTTTAACCATCTTCTGAACACCTGGAGCTAGATCATCTCCAGAGGTTAACTTCTTTTCTTTCTCTACGAACTTTTCATCAAAATCTTTTTTTAGAATTTCAAGCTGTTCTGATGCAAGCTCAAGTTGTTTGCTTACTGAGTCATTTTTTATATTAATTTCAAACCATTTTTCACGAGATATTTCGGCTAAGTGATCCCGAGTAATTTTATCGCCTGCATTTAATGTTAGTAATTCTTTTTCTGCAACTTTACCTATCAATAATTTCTCAATACGCTGATACACTCCGTCTGACATTATTCTCAATTGATCATTCAAGTCTTTTCTAACGCTATTTAACTCCGACTCTTCAATTTCAAGAGCACGTGTGTCTTTTTCTACTCCATCACGAGTGAAAACCTGAACATCAATTACGGTCCCATTCATACCCGACGGAACACGAAGAGATGTATCTTTCACATCCGATGCCTTTTCCCCAAAAATAGCTCTTAATAGTTTTTCTTCGGGAGTAAGTTGCGTTTCGCCTTTTGGTGTTACTTTACCAACCAGTATGTCTCCAACATTTACCTCAGCTCCAATAAATACAATACCCGATTCATCAAGCTTGTTTAAAGCGCTCTCACTAACATTAGGTATATCTGATGAAATTTCTTCTGTGCCTAGTTTCGTATCACGAGCTACACATTGCAATTCCTCAATATGAATAGTTGTGAAGCGATCTTCTGTGACTAATCTCTCGGATAATAGAATGGAATCTTCAAAGTTATAACCATTCCATGGCATAAAGGCTACAAGCATATTTTGACCTAATGCTAGTTCACCCATGTCTGTTGATGGGCCATCTGCCAAGACATCGCCTTTTTCAATTTTATCTCCGGGCTTAACCAAAGGTTTTTGATTGATGCATGTGTTTTGATTAGAGCGCGTATATTTAGTTAAGTTATATATATCAACACCAGGCTCCCCTTCATGCGTTTCATTATCATTTACACGTACGACAATTCTACTAGCATCGACTGAATCCACATTACCCCCTCTAACAGAAACCACGGTTACACCTGAATCAATAGCAACCCTTCTCTCCATCCCTGTCCCGACTAATGGTTTATCTGCACGTAATGTTGGTACAGCTTGTCTCTGCATGTTGGAACCCATCAATGCTCGGTTTGCATCGTCATGTTCTAAAAACGGTATTAAGGATGCAGCAACTGACACTATCTGTCGTGGAGACACATCCATATAATTGATTCTATCGGGTGTTGACATCGTAAATTCATTCTTATGACGACAAGACACGAGCTCATCGATCAATTTACCTTTTTGATCTGTATTTGCACTCGCTTGAGCTATCACAAAATCTCCTTCTTCGATAGCTGATAAAAATTCAATCTGATCGGTTACTTTTTCGTTAACAACTTTTCGATATGGAGTTTCTAGAAATCCATATTCATTTGTTCTTGCAAAAACAGCTAAAGAGTTAATTAATCCTATATTTGGTCCTTCTGGTGTTTCAATTGGACATACGCGGCCATAATGTGTTGGATGCACATCCCTAACTTCAAAACCAGCACGTTCTCTTGTTAACCCTCCTGGGCCAAGAGCTGAAATTCTTCTTTTATGTGTAATTTCGGATAGGGGATTATTTTGATCCATAAATTGAGACAATTGACTCGAACCGAAAAATTCCTTAATAACTGCAGCAACTGGCTTAGCATTAATTATTTCTTGTGGAAGTAAACCTTCTGATTCAGCTAAACTTAACCTATCCTTGACAGCGCGCTCAACCCGAACAAGGCCAACTCGAAACTGGTTTTCCGCCATTTCACCAACGCTTCTAATACGGCGATTACCAAGATGGTCAATATCATCGATAGTTCCCTTGCCGTTCCTTATATCAATTAAAACCCCTAGTACATCAATAATATCTTGATTAGATAAGATGCCTTCGCCTGTAAGCTCTTTAGACCCAACTCTGCGATTAAATTTCATTCTGCCTACTGCTGATAAATCATACCGATCGGGATTAAAAAATAGATTTTTGAATAAATTTTCTGCTGCTTCCTTTGTTGGCGGTTCGCCGGGACGCATCATTCGGTAAATTTCAATCTGTGCTTCCAGTTGATTAGTAGTAGAATCGTCTCTTAAAGTATCTGCAATGTATGGTCCATGATCCAGATCATTCGTATAAAGCGTTTCAATTTTCTGGCCTGAGTGACTAAGTATGCCTCCCAAAGATTCTTCGGTAATTTCATGATTTGCGTGATATTCGATTTCACCAGTTTCTTCATTAACAATATCTTTAGCTATGACTTTTCCAATCAAGAAATCTGCGGGGATAGGTAACGCGGTTAATCCTGCTTTCTCAATCTCTTTAATGTGACGAGCTGTAATACGTCTGTCTCTTTCAACGATAACAGTTCTCTTATTTTTTATTTCGAACGCAGCAGTTTGGCCACGTAGACGTTCTGGAATTATATGAAAAGTTATATCACCAAATTCAACCTCATCAGCTTCCTCATCAATAATAACTTTTACACCTTTGCTTGGTATTTCAAAAGTATCGGTATCAAAGAAGAAATTTAGTATCTCTTCTGTTGTATAACCCAAGGCACGTAATAAAATAGTTGCGTGAATTTTTCGTCTTCTATCAATTCTGCAATAGACAAGATCTTTTGCGTCGAATTCAAAATCCAACCATGAGCCACGGTAAGGAATAACTCGTGCAGAATAGAGTAATTTGCCTGATGAATGTGTTTTACCTTTATCATGCTCAAAGAACACGCCTGGTGAACGATGCATCTGGGAGACTATAACTCTCTCTGTGCCATTGATAACAAAAGTTCCTGTTTCTGTCATGAGCGGCATTTCACCCATATAAACTTCTTGCTCTTTTATGTCCTTTACAACTTCATTATTAAGTCCCGCTTCCTTATCATAAATTATCAAGCGCACACTAACCCTTAATGGCGCCGCATAAGTTAACCCTCTAAGTTGACATTCTTTAACATCGAAACCAGGGGAACCTAATTTGTAACTAACATACTCCAAAGCAGCATTTCCCGAGAAACTTTTAATTGGGAAAACCGATTTAAAAGCGGCTTGAAGTCCTGCATCTTTTCTTTCTTCTGGAGATGTATCGGCTTGTAAAAAATGTCCAAAAGATGTGAGCTGTGTCTCTACCAAATAAGGTACTTCAAGTATGCTAGGACGCTTGCCAAAATCTTTTCTAATACGTTTTTTTTCAGTATATGAATAGACCATTAGATTTCCTCATTAATGTTTCTTTGATACCAACAGGCAGAAAAAACCATTAGACGCAAAAAAAGCATCCTTATGATTTTAAATTTATTGTGCTTTAACAACTAAAACTATTTTAGTTCTGCCGATGCACCAGCCTCTTCGAGCTGTTTTTTAATATCTTCTGCTTCTTCCTTGCTCGCTGCTTCTTTAACAGTTGAAGGTGCTCCTTCAACGAGTTCTTTTGCTTCTTTAAGCCCAAGACCTGTCACAGCTCTTACAGCCTTAATAACTCCAACTTTGTTATCACCCATACTTGACAATATGACATCAAATTCTGTCTGTGCTTCTTCTGAACCAGCAGCTTCGCCAGCAGCAGGTGCGGCGGCGGCGACAACTGGTGCAGCAGCCGATACTCCCCAATCTTCCTCAAGTTCTTTGATTAGTTCTACTAGATCAAGAACTTGCATCTTACCTAGTGCTTCTTTTATTTCTTCGCGTGAAACTGTCATTTTAAAAATCCTCCAAATAAATCTCTTTTGTGTTTTTAATTCCTACAATGCGTACTATTTGTCTCGCTGCGTGCCAAGAACCCTTGCTAATTTAGCAGGAGGCTCTGAGATGGTGCGAACGAGTTTAGTAAGCGGAGAGGAAAGTAATCCAAGTAACATGGCTCGTGCTTCTTCGAGGGAAGGTAAATCAGCAAGCTTAGAAATTTCTGATGCTTCTAAAAGATTTCCATTTAAAGAAACAAGCTTAACAGCTAATTTATCATTGCTTTTTGCAAAATCGCGTATAACTTTTGCAGCACTTCCTGGTTGATCATTTGAAAACACTAATAATAATGGCCCAACTAGGCTCTCGCGCATACATTCAAATTGAGTATTTTCAAGCGCGCGTCGTGCAAGAGTATTGCGCACAACCTTAATGTATACTCCTGCTTGTCGAGCTGCGTTACGTAGTTCGGTCATTTCTGTCACAGTTAAACCAATATACTCAGCCGCTATTGCAGAAGGAGCCTCGGCAGCAATATTATTAACCTCTTCAACTATTGCCTTTTTTGCTTCAAGAGTAAGACTCACTCTTAGCCTCCTTTATCACATTTATACACAAATAAACTAAAATATGCGTACATTTAAAGTAATCTATTTGAAAAAGTAACCTTCAAATAGACGGTTTACGGTGACAAATAAAAAATTATTAATTATTTTAATACACCGTCTGCGTAGGCATAAATTATATTAAGGCGTCATTAACGCCACCCACGGTCTTTGACGTTTGGTAGCAGACTACCAACACAAAGTTCCTAACAAATTTATTCGCTTAAATATAAAATCAACGAATAACATTAAATTTCTTATTTCATAATTCTTCGTATTTAAACTGACAAACTTCCTTGATCGACTAAAAGACCAGGACCCATTGTAGTAGATAAACTTAATTTCTTTAAATAAGCGCCTTTAGCACCGCTTGGTTTTATTTTCACTAAGTCTTTTAATAATGTATCTAAATTTTCTATTAATGAATCTGAATCAAACGAAACCTTACCTATAACACAGTGAATGATGCCATTTTTATCAGTTTTGTATCTAACCTGTCCGCCCTTTGCATTTTTGACTGCTTGTTCAATGTCTTTTGTTACAGTGCCATCTTTTGGGTTTGGCATTAAGCCGCGTGGCCCAAGAGACTTACCAAGTTTACCTACAATTGGCATAGCATCTGGTGTTGCGATGACAACACCGTAGTTAATATCTCCTTTTTGCATTGTTTCAGCTAAATCCTCAAAACCTACTGAATCTGCTCCGGCTTCTTCTGCTTTTTTTGCATTATCACCCTCAGCGAATACCGCTACCCTAACAGTTTTACCTGTTCCTTTTGGTAAAACAGATGAACCCCGAACTTGTTGATCTGATTTACGAGCATCGACACCTAAATTAATTGCAACCTCTACCGATTCATCAAATTTAACTGACGAAATTTCTTTTAATAAATTCAATGCGTCTTGAATAGAATAGAGTTTGCCTAATTCAATCTTTTCATTAAATTTACTTACACGTTTTGATAATTTTTTCATTATGATTCAGCCTCGATGTCAGTATCTATACCCATGCTCCGAGCAGTTCCAGCAATTGTTCGAACTGCTGCATCCATATCTGAGGCTGTTAAATCTGGATCTTTTGTTTTTGCAATATCTTCGAGTTGAGCCCTGTTCACTTTACCGACTTTTTCACTATTGGGTGTTCCGCTTCCACTTTTGATACCTGCAGCTTTTTTCAAAAGAATAGATGCAGGTGTAGTTTTACTAACAAAAGTAAAACTTTTATCACTGAATACCGTAATGATAACGGGAACAGGTAAACCGGGTTCCAGGTTTTGAGTTTGAGCATTGAATGCTTTACAAAAATCCATGATATTCAGTCCGTGTTGGCCTAAAGCTGGACCAACAGGTGGACTTGGATTTGCTTGGCCTGCTGGCACCTGCAATTTTATATAAGTTTCAATCTTTTTAGCCATCACTTAATCCTCTATGGGTGCAAACGCTCTTCAGCTCCCCAATTATTTTATGCTCCGAACAAATAATTACTCTGATGAAACATAGTCAATTTAAAATTATTCTTTTTCAACTTGTCCAAATTCTAGTTCGACTGGAGTAGAACGCCCAAATATCAAAACCGATACTCTAAGACGACTCTTTTCGTAATTTACTTCTTCAACAACGCCATTAAAGTCTGTAAAAGGACCTTCTTTTACCCTAACAACTTCACCTGGTTCAAATAATATTTTAGGCCTTGGTTTATCAACTCCTTCCTCTACACGCTGAAGAATAGCATCAGCTTCTTTATCAGTTATTGCAGCAGGCTTATCGCTCGTGCCTCCTATAAAACCTAACACTTTTGGAGCTTCTTTAACTAAATGCCATGTGTCTTCATTCATTTCCATTTTTACTAAAACATAGCCTGGGAAAAATTTTCGATCGCTCTTTCGTTTTTTACCATCACGCATCTCAACAACTTCTTCAGTTGGCACAAGAATCTCTGAAAACATATCGTCAAGGCCTTTGTCTTGAATTCTCTCTTGCAACGTCCGCCTTACCTGATTTTCAAAACCAGAATATGCATGAACTACATACCATTTTTGTGTCATTAGTTAGCCGCTATGTCCCATTAATAAACCAATCGACCAACCAAGAAACATATCTAATAACCAAAGTATTATGGCAACTATAATAACCATCACAATAACTATTAATGTTGTTTGTATTGTTTCTTGTTTAGTAGGCCAAACAACCTTGCGTACTTCAATTTGTGCATCATGAAAATAACCCCATATCTCCCTTCCTTTTGCTGTTTGCAATGCTATCGCAATACTCAATCCAGCACCTACTACCAATGCGATTACTCTGTACAGCAACGAATAATCAGCATATATATAGAAAGCTACTAAATCGGCAAGTATTATTAACAGTGCCAAGCCGAGCTTGAATGTATCCATTTTCCCTGAGTTAGTTTCTATATCCGAATTCATAAGCTAATTTCTTCAATCCTTTATTATATTGAAATGACTGGCAGGCCAGGAGGGAATCGAACCCCCAACCTGCGGTTTTGGAGACCGCCGCTCTGCCAATTGAGCTACTGGCCTATTTCATAATCAAAATAAGCTACCTTTTTTACTCAATAATTTTAGAGACAACTCCTGCACCTACAGTTCTGCCGCCTTCTCTTATTGCAAAACGCAAATTATCTTCCATTGCAATTGGAGCTATTAGCTTTACTTTTATTTTAATGTTGTCGCCAGGCATAACCATTTCTGTTCCAGATGGAAGCTCAACAGCGCCCGTTACATCTGTAGTTCTAAAATAAAATTGTGGTCTATAGTTAGCAAAAAATGGAGTATGTCTGCCACCCTCATCTTTGCTTAAAACATAGACTTCTGCTTCAAAGTGAGTATGTGGAGTAATTGAGGATGGTTTACATAAAACTTGCCCACGCTCAACTTCCTCACGTTTAGTTCCACGTAATAGTACGCCGACATTGTCGCCTGCTTGGCCTTCATCGAGTAATTTACGAAACATTTCTACACCTGTGCACGTTGTTTTTTGCGTATCTTTGATACCAACGATCTCAATTTCTTCATTTACTTTTACAATGCCACGTTCAACTCTTCCGGTAACAACAGTACCGCGACCAGATATTGAAAATACATCCTCAATAGGCATTAAAAAGGGTTGATCAACTGGACGTTCTGGAACTGGAAAATAACTATCCATTTCAGCTACTAATTTTTCAATAGAAGGAATACCAATGTCAGAAGTATCGCCCTCTATTGCTTTCAATGCCGAGCCAGTAACAATTGGGGTAGCATCGCCCGGGAATTCATAAGAATCTAAAAGCTCTCTAACTTCCATTTCAACTAATTCTAATAATTCCGCATCATCAACTTGATCAGCTTTGTTTAAATAAACAACAATATATGGAACTCCGACTTGTTTAGACAGCAGGATATGTTCACGTGTTTGGGGCATTGGGCCATCTGCAGCACTACAAACCAGTATTGCTCCATCCATTTGCGCAGCACCCGTGATCATATTTTTTACATAATCAGCGTGTCCCGGGCAATCGACATGTGCATAGTGACGATTTTCGCTTTCATATTCCACATGGGCCGTTGCTATCGTAATACCGCGTTCCCGTTCTTCGGGTGCGTTATCAATTTGATCATAGGCCTTAAATTCCCCACCATGTTTATCAGACATGGTCTTTGTAATCGCAGCTGTTAATGTTGTTTTGCCATGATCTACATGACCAATTGTTCCTACATTGACATGCGGCTTCGTGCGTTCAAATTTTTCCTTAGACATTAGAGTTACACCTCATTTTCATTTAACTTAATATTATTTAATTCAATATAACAATCTTAATAAAACCAAAAAGTGGAGCTCATAACCGGATTTGAACCGGTGACCTCTTCCTTACCAAGGAAGTGCTCTACCGACTGAGCTATATGAGCTTTAATCCCGTTCTCGCTGCTACTTAAAATTCTCTTCACGTTGATTACCTAATTAATCCTATACCCAATACTATTAATACTTATTGGAGCGGGTGATGGGAATCGAACCCACGTCATCAGCTTGGAAGGCTGAGGTTCTACCATTGAACTACACCCGCCTAGTTTATATCGTACATTTACAATCAATATTTGATTGAAATACCCGATTCATCCTAAATCTTTATCTAGCGAGTCAATCAACATTCCTTATTTTTCAGCTTTCCAAATCTGTCGTATATGTCCCACAACCAATACCCACAATAAGCTCCAACAAAACAAATTTGTTCTGGTGGAGGGGGTAGGATTCGAACCTACGAAGGCTGAGCCAACAGATTTACAGTCTGCCCCCGTTGACCGCTTGGGTACCCCTCCAAAAATCC
>MDSV01162149.1_pt1 | contig 18301 bp, 20 predicted proteins | sample 810851 | NCBI WGS metagenome assembly MDSV01 (sample SAMN05326640, study PRJNA326480) | marine metagenome | isolation source: seawater | place: Atlantic Ocean: North East | collected 2012 | reverse complement strand
TAATTCTTATAGAGTTGAAATTTATTTACCATAAAATAATGTTCTTTCAAAATGTCCAATTATAAAACTGTTTTTTTTACCTTGGGGATCCTGCAAATCATTCTGGGTATCTCAATGATTATTCCTATAATAATTCAGCTAATTTATGATCAATTAGATTCCTCATTTTTTAGTGCTGGAATTATGACAATCGTATTTGGAATATTATTTTTTTTATCAAATTTGGACCATGATAAAAAACTAAATTTACAACAAGCTTTTTTACTTACATCTTTATCTTGGCTTAGTATTGCAATTTTTGGTTCACTCCCTTTTATCTTTTCAAACCTTGAACTAAATATAACAGATGCTTTTTTTGAGAGTATGTCAGGTATTACAACTACAGGATCAACTATAATAACTAATTTGGATGAGTCTCCAAAAGCGATTTTAATTTGGCGAGCAATTCTTCAGTGGCTTGGTGGAATAGGTATAATTGTGATGGCTATAACACTAATGCCGATAATGAATATTGGTGGAATGCAATTATTTAAAATATCAAGTAATGATAAAGCAGAAAAAATTCTTCCAAAATCAAAACAAATAGCGTTAAGACTAATTCTAATCTATTTAAGTTTAACTCTTCTTTGTGCAAGTTTTTATAAAATTTTTGGAATGAATTATTTTGATAGTATTACTCATTCTATGACAACAATAGCTACAGGTGGATTTTCTAATTATAATGAGTCAATAGGATATTTTAATAGTTCTTCAATTGAAATCACTTCTATAATTTTTATTATTTTAGGAAGTATACCTTTCATTGCATATATAAAATTTTTAAATGGAGAAAGAAAAATATTTGTTTCTGACTCACAAATAAAATCTTTCATAAAGATAATAATTTTTTCAATTATTATTCTTTTTATTTATCTAGCTTTTAAAAATGAAACATCTTCAGAAGTAAGTTTAAGATCAATATCATTCAATGTTGTATCAATTTTATCTGGGACTGGATATGTCACTCAAGAATTTGATAATTGGGGTAGCTTCTCACTATTTTTTTTTCTAATATTAATGTTTATTGGTGGGTGTGCTGGCTCAACTGCTTGTGGTATAAAAATTTTTAGGGTTCAAATTTTATATTCATTTTTAGTCATTCAATTAAAGAAAATTATTTATCCAAGAGGAATCTTTATAATTAAATATGATAATAATAATGTTGATGATAAATTTATGGCTTCTATTATTGCATTTTTATACTTGTATATAATAATATTTTTTTTTATTACTGCAATTTTGTCTATGAATGGTCTCGATTTTATAACATCAATTTCGGGAGCAGCAACTTCAATTTCAAATGTTGGCCCAGGACTTGGCTCTATAATTGGACCTAACGGTAACTTCTCACAATTACCAGATATTTCAAAATGGGCATTAAGTCTTGGAATGATTTTAGGAAGGTTAGAACTATTTGCTATATTAGTTTTATTCCTTCCTTCTTTCTGGAGAAATTAATTATGTTAAAAAAAAAACAAACTTTATCTTATTTATTTCAATTTTATTTTGATAAAAGAATGATCAAAATATTGTTACTTGGAGCTATAAGTGGTTTTCCTTGGGTGTTGATAGGTAGCAGCTTAAGTCTATGGTTAAAAGAAGACGGATTATCAAGAAGCACTATAGGTTGGGCAGGATTAATTTTTGCTGTTTACGCATTTAATTATTTATGGGCACCCCTAATTGACAAGTTAAAAGTACCATACCTCACAAAAAAAATTGGCCATAGAAAAGCTTGGATTTTTTTAATGCAAACTATAATTATCTTAAGTCTAATATCATGGAGTTTCATTAATCCTTTAGACAACTTGACTGTTGTAATTGGTGTTGGTTTAGCGATTGCAATTGCTTCGGCTACCCAAGACATCACTGTGGATGCATTAAGAATTGAACTCATAGGAAAAAATGAAACAGAGTCTATGGCTGCAGGAGCTGCAATGGCGGTTGTTGGGTGGTGGTCTGGCTTTAAATTAGGTGGGGTAATATCTCTTAATATAGCAGAATACTTAGAAAACTTAGGTTATCATAACTATTGGCAACTTACTTTTTTAGCTTTGTGTATTGTGGTCATCTTTTTTAATACATGTTTACTTTTTATAAAAGAAAAAAATATTCTTAAAAAGAAGAAATCCATAATCAACAAAATAAATAGTAATAATATTCTATTAAAAACAATCGCTTGGATGAGTTCTACAATTTTAGATCCAATAATAAGTTTTTTTAAAAAAAATGGTTTATCAATCGCTTTAGGGATAATAGGTTTTATATTTCTTTTTAAAATAGGTGAAGCTTTTCTTGGCCGTATGTCAGTTATTTTTTACAAAGAAATTGGTTTTTCTAAATCCGATATAGCTCTTTATTCAAAAACTTTCGGTTGGTTTACTACTGTAGTTTTTACATTACTGGGAGGACTATTCGCTATTAGATCTGGGGTAATAAAATCTATGTTTCTCGCTGGAATACTAATGGCAACTACCAATTTACTTTTTACTTTGCTGGCATGGAGCGGTAAATCTTATCTTATTTTTACTTTTGCAGTAATTCTCGATGATATGGCAGCAGCTTTTGCAACTGTTGCATCTGTTGCATTTATTTCTTTACTAGTTGATAGAAATTACACTGCAACACAATATGCTCTATTAGCATCTATAGGTACTGCTGGAAGAACAATTCTTGCCTCATCTTCTGGTGCTTTAGTAGATTGGTTAAATGGTGATTGGGGAGTTTTTTTTATAATAACTAGTTTAATGGTGATACCATCTTTAATATTATTATATTTTATAAAAAATAAAATAAAAATTAATGAATAAAACAATTTTTCTTCAAGAACCCAGGTCTTATTTATATAAAGATAATACAAAAAAATCTGAAATTGTAAGTGAAATATTGTATGGAGATAAATTAAAAATAATCCAAAGAAAAGGTAAATGGATTAAGATAAGAAATTTATATGATGGATACATTGGTTATATAAATAAGACCTTAAGTGAAAGTTATTTCAAACCATCTTACAAAATAAATGTTTTAAAAGCATCTATTTATATAAAAAAAAAATCAAATTACATTAAGACAAAGAAATTTTTATCATTTGCAAGCAAGATTATGATTTTAAAAAAAGAAAAAAAATTTATAAACTTTCATAAAAAATATTGGATCAAAACTAAAGATTTAATAAAAATAAATCACACTAAAAAAAACCTTAGTAAAATTGCAAAACTTTTTTTAAATATTAAATATAAATGGGGAGGTGTGAATTTTACAGGTATTGACTGCTCAGCTTTAATACAAATAATATACAAATATAATAATAAATTTTGTCCAAGAGACTCAAAAGATCAAATAAATTTCTTTACTAGAAAAAGAAATAAAAGAAATTTTAGTAAAAATGATTTAATATTTTGGAAAGGGCATGTGGCTCTTTGCTTAAATAGTAAATTTTTAATTCATGCTTATGGACCTAAAAAAAAAGTAATTATTATGGAAATTAAAAAAACAATAACTGAAATAGAAAAAAAAGCTAAATTAAAGATAATTTCAACAAATATGATGAGTCGTATTACATGAAAAATATTGAAAACCAAGTACAGATACTTCTTAATAAATTAAAAATAGGTGATTTTGATGATGTTATTGTTAAAACAAAAAAATTATTAAAAGAAATTAAACATGAACAAATACTTTTTAATATTCTATCTATAGCCTATCAAAGTAAGGGAGAAAATGATAAATCTATCAAAATACTTAAGTCTGCATTGAACGGGGATCCTAGAAATATTTTTTTTTTAAATAATATGGGACTTAGTTATTACAATAAAGACGACCATGTTAATGCTGAAAGATACTTTTTAAGAGCTCTTGATATAAATCCAAAATACATAAACACCTTAAATAATATGGGAAATTTAAAAAAAAATTTAGATTTAGATAATGAAGCACTAGATTTTTATTTAAAATCATTAGAGGTAAATCCCAAAATTTTAGAAACTCATTACAACATTGCTTCTCTATATCAAAGTATGGGGAATTTTGAAAAAGCAAAAAATCATTATAATGAATGCCTTAGACTAGAACCTAAATTTACAAAAGCAGACAGAAATATTGCAATGATGACAAACTATTCAGTAAATAACGATCACTTAAATGATATGAAAAATAGAATTGAAACACTTAAATTAAATGATCAAGAAAAAATTGAATTACATTTTGCCTTGGGAAAAGCTCTAGATGATTTAGATGATAATGAAAATGCTTTTTTTAATTTTGAAAAAGCTAACTCTAAAAAAAAAAAATTAACTAATTATGACATTAAAAATGATATTAACCTTTTTTATAATATCAAAAAAAAATTTTCTGATAATCAATTAAATCAAATCGAACCTAATAAAAGGAAATTAATATTTATAGTTGGAATGCCTAGATCTGGAACCTCTCTAGCAGAACAAATTGTTTCGAGCCATAAAAATATTTACGGCGGTGGAGAATTAAATTTTATTTCAGATAAATTTATTCACAAATTTATGGATGGTGGAGAGCTTACTGAAGAAAATTTACCAAAAAATTTTTATAATGAAATCAGTGAATTCCAAAAATTTTATCTCTCTAAAATTGCATCAATTGATAACTCTTCTAAAATTTTTATAGATAAAGCTCCTTTAAATTTTAGGTGGATAGGATTAATACTTACTATATTTCCTAATTCAAAAATTATTCACTGTAAGAGAAATATTTTGGATAATTGTTGGTCTATATATAAAAATAACTTTGATGGAAATTTGGATTTTTCTTATAACCAAAAAGATCTAGGAAATTTTTATAACATTTATCAAGATTTAATGTCATTTTGGAATAAAAAATTTGAAAATAAAATATATAATTTAATTTATGAAAATTTAATCAATAATCAAGAATTAGAAATAAAAAGTTTAATAAAATTCTGTGGCGTAGAATGGGATTCTAATTGTTTAAAATTTTATGAAAATAAAAAAACAATAAAAACAGTTAGTTTTGTTCAAGCTAGAAAGCCAATCTTTAAATCATCAATAAATGCTTCAAATAAATATAAAAATTATTTAAAAGAATTAACTTCAATAGTAAAAAATTAAAACCTTCCAAAATCAGGTTTATCAATATCTTGCTTCAAATTTATAATTTTTTTTCTTACTTTTTTTGTATCGATTAATTTTTTTATTATTTGATTATTTTTTTTTCTACTGATATCTCTTTTAAATGAATTTAAATTTTTAACAAATAAGTTTATTGCAGTAATAATATTTATTTTATTACTAAAAAAAATATCTCTCCACATAATTTCATTGGAAGCAGCAATTCTTGAAAAATCTCTAAGACCACCAGCGCTATATTTGATTAAATTAAATTTTTTTCCTTTTTCAAAGTCAGTTGCTGTTTTTACTAAGTTATATGCAATTAAATGTGGCAAATGACTTGTTATAGAAAAAATTAAATCATGTTGTTTTGAGTCCATCATAACTACTTTGGCACCTAATTTTTCCCAAAACTTTTTGAGTTTAAATAAATGTGTTTTATTTACTTTTTTATCTTTTATTAAAACACACCACTTGTTTTTAAATAAATCTTTTTTACCATATTTTGGTCCACTTACTTCTGAACCTGAAATTGGATGTCCAGGAATCCATGACACATTTTTATTCAACATTTTTCTAACTAATTGAGAAGTTAAAACTTTTGTTGAACCAACGTCAGTCACTATAGTTTTAGAGGTAAGAGATTTATTTAGTTTCAAAATATTTTTTTTATACTCACTCATTGGAGTACAAAAAATTACCATATCAAAATTTACAAAATTTTCTTCTAATTTGTTTAAAATTGTATGTGGAATTTTAAATTTTTTAATTATAGAAATATTTTTTTTTGATTTTTCATGGATAAAAATATTCCTTGCAATTTTTTTTGAATATATTCCTTTTAAAAGTGAAGACCCAATCAATCCACATCCAATTATTAATATTTTATTAATCATTTTTAAAAATTTTATTTAATACTTTAATAAATTTTGTATTATCTTCTTTACTACCTATGCTTAATCTTAGAGCATTTCTAATATTATAAGATATCATTGATCTTAAAATAATTCCATTATCCTCCATTTTTTTTAAAAAAAATTTTGCAGAATATTTACAATCTTTGAAATCCAATAAAAAAAAATTTGGTCCAATTTCATTTGTTTTTATATCAAATTTATTTAGTACTAATCTAATCTTTTTGGCCCAAACCAAATTATGTTTAATAGATTTTTTTAAAAAAAATTTATCTTTTAAGGCTGCTACAGCACCTACTTGAGCTATTTTATTTACGTTAAATGGGGGTTTAATTTTATGTAATGCATTTATAATTTCTTTAGATCCATAACCCCATCCAACTCTAAGAGATGCTAAACCATAAATTTTAGAAAAAGTTCTCAAAATAAAAACATTTTTTTTATTCCTAAAAATATTGAGTCCAGAAACATAATCTTTTTGTTGCATATATTCAAAATAAGCATCATCGATTACTAATAAAATATTACTTCTAAGGCTTTTTCTCAATTTTATTATTTCTTTTTTGTTGATGTATGTGCCTGTAGGATTATTTGGGTTTGCTAAAAAAATAATTTTGGTTTTTTTTGAAACATTCTTTAGAATTTCATTAATAGAGATTTTAAAGTTTTTTTCTTTAGAATATATAATTTTTGCCCCTGCAATTTTTGCGTAAATTCTGTACATCAAAAAACTATACTGGGGTACAATCACTTCATCTTTTGGCTTCAAAAATAATTGACATAATAATTGAATAATTTCATCTGATCCAGATCCACAAATAATATTATCAAAATTACACTTGTAGTTTTTTGAAATTTCTAATCTCAATTCTTTTGATCTACTATCAGGATATTTAGAGAGACTCCTTCTACTTGAATTAATTACTTTTTTTACTTTTGGGCTAATTCCTAATGCAGACTCGTTAGCAGATAATTTTATGATATTTCTGGTTTTTAATAATTTTGATTTTCCAGGCACATAGGGTTTTACGGCTATTTTTTTAAAATTTGGTAATCTCATTTTATATTAGTTTATACATATCTTTATAAATAATTTAATAAAAATGATAAAAAAAATTGACATAAAGAATCTCATCTAGTACAAAAAAGTGCGCTGATTTAACTGAATTGCGAGCGCTTAAAAAAAACCGCTAAATAAGTTTTTTTCTCACAATTCAACTTTAGTGCCTTATTATGAATACTAAAGAAAATTTAAAAAAACTGATAGTAAAAAAACCGTTAACTTTAGATTGTGGAAAGATAATTAATAATTACCCAATTGCATACGAAACCTACGGAAAGCTTAACGAGAAAAAAGATAATGCTATCTTAGCTTTTCACGCACTAACTGGTGATCAATTTGTAAGTGGAGTAAATCCTATTACTAATAAAAATGGTTGGTGGTCTTATTTGGTTGGACCATCAAAAGGAATTGATACTAACAAATATTTTGTAATATGTGCAAATGTACTTGGTGGCTGCATGGGTTCATATGGTCCTAATAGTCTTGATTCAAAAACAAACAATCCAATTGGTATTAATTTTCCTGTAATAACAATTAATGATATGGTTAATGCACAATATAACTTACTAGACTTTTTTGGAATAGATAAATTATTTAGCGTTATTGGTGGATCAATGGGTGGTATGCAAGTTCTACAATTTGTTTCCAATTTTCCAAATAAAACAAAAACGGTCATACCTATTGCTTGCACAGCTAGCCACTCAGCACAAAATATTGCTTTTAACGAACTTAGCAGACAATCAATAATGGCTGACTCTAATTGGAAAGAAGGAAATTATTCAAATTTTAATTTGTCACCGGATAAAGGATTGTCTGTAGCTAGAATGGCAGCTCATATTACTTATTTATCTAAAAATGGATTACAAGAAAAGTTTGGTAGAAAATTACAAGAAAGAGATAATATTAAATTTGGTTTTGATGCAGATTTTCAAATTGAAAGTTATTTAAGATATCAAGGATCTATTTTTGTAGATAGGTTTGATGCAAATAGTTATCTTTATATAACAAGAGCAATGGATTATTTTGATATGACTAAACAATTTAAAGGAAATTTATCTAAGGCTTTTGAAAAATCAAAGGCAAAATTTTTTATTATTTCATTTACATCTGATTGGCTTTATCCAACACAAGAAAATAGGGATATTGTGATTGCTTTAAATGCTTGTGGTGCTGATGTTGGTTTTACTGAAATTATAAGTGATAAAGGTCATGACTCATTTCTTTTAGATGTTCCCGATTTTTTAAATACAATTAAAAATTTTTTAAATACAAATTACTTAAAAAAATAAAAGATGAAGGCAGAATTTAAAATTATTTCAGAACTGGTAGAAAAAAATACTAGAGTTCTTGATGTTGGTTGTGGTGATGGAATTTTAATGAAATTTTTAAAAGAAAATAAAAATATTGATACTAGAGGGTTAGAAATATCTAAAAATAAAGTCCAAAATTGTATTGGAAAAGGTCTTGCAGTTATTGAAGGTAATGCTGAAAAAGATCTACAGCAATTTCCTGACACATCTTTTGACTACGTCATATTGAGTCAAACATTGCAAGCATTCTACAATCCAGAAAAAGTAATTGAAGATCTTTTACGAGTATCAAAAAAAGCAATAGTCACAATACCAAATTTTGGTTACTGGAAAATTAGATTACATTTACTTATAAAGGGGACCATGCCAATTACAAAAAATTTACCAGATGAATGGTATAATACGCCAAATTTACATATGTGTAGCATTAAAGATTTTTTTAATTTTTGTACTAAAAAAAATATAAAGTTATTTAAATCATTAGCTTTAAATAATAATAAAATATCTTCAATAAATAATTTAAATTTGAGTCTTAAAAATTTATCTTCTGAACTTGGAATATTTTTAATTGAAAGATAAATGAAAATTAAAATAATCTCATGTTTAACAGATAATTATTGTTATCTGATTATTGATGAAAAAACAAAAAAAGCATGTGTGGTTGATCCCAGTGAGTCTGAGCCTGTTATCAAATATTTAGAGGAAAACAAAATAGATTTAAAATTTATATTAAATACACATCATCATTACGATCATGTTGGAGGAAATATTGAGTTAAAGAAAAAATATAATGCTAAGATTGTTGGATTTGAAAATGACAAACATAGAATTCCGGAAATAGATATAACAGTTAAAGATAAAGAAATTTGGAAATTTGAAAAATTTGAGGCAAAAATAATACATATACCCGCTCATACTAGTGGCCATATATGCTTTTATTTTTTTAAAGAAAAAATAGCTTTTACTGGCGATACATTATTTTCTCTTGGATGTGGTAGAATTTTTGAAGGCACATATTTAGAAATGTATAATTCTTTAGATAAATTAAAAAAACTACCTCTTGATACAAAAATTTTTTGTGGGCATGAATATACACTTCAAAATGCAAAATTTTGTATTCAACATGAACCAGAAAATAAAAAATTAATTTTAAAGATTGAAGAAATTAAGAAAAAATTATCTCAAAATTTTCCAACAATTCCCTCAACTATAAAAGATGAATTAGAGTGTAATATTTTTTTGAGAACTGAAAATCTTGAAACTTTTTCAAAATTAAGAGATTTAAAGGATAATTTCTAAGTTATTCGACTTGACTATATTAGGCCTCAGACTATATTGCAGGTTATAAAATTTAGGATAAATAATGTCATACGCAGTTATACAAACAGGTGGTAAACAGTACAAAGTAAAAGCTGGAGAAATTTTAAAGATTGAAATTTTAGAAGAATCAAAACCTGAAACAAAAATAGAATTTAAGGAAATATTGGCATATGGAGATGATAAGAATATTGAGATTGGCTCTCCACTTATTACTGGTGCTAAAGTTGAAGCCAATTTAATTAAAAATGGAAAAAATAGAACTGTTCTTATTTTTAAAAAAAGAAGAAGAAAAAATTCAAGAAGAAAAAATGGGCATAGACAAGAATTTTCATTGATAAGAATAAATAAGATTTTTTCAAAAGATGGTAAAATATTATCTGAGGCAGAAAAAATAAATAAATTAGTAAAAAAAGAAATGAAAAAAGAAGTTAAAGAAGTTAAAGAAGTAAGAAAATAAACTAGGTAAGTTATGGCAACAAAAAAAGCAGGTGGTTCATCGAGAAATGGTAGAGATAGTGCGGGCCGTAGACTTGGTGTGAAAAAATATGGTGGAGAAATTGTTAATCCTGGTAATATTATTGTAAGACAGAGAGGAACAAAAATCTTTCCTGGCGATCATGTTGGTATTGGCAAAGATCACTCAATTTATTCATTAATAAAAGGCAAGGTTGAGTTTAAAAAAACTAAGTCAGATAGAACATTTGTTTCCGTAAAACCCAATTAATCAATACAACTAAAAACTAAATATCGTTGTATTATGAAATTCTTAGATCAAGTAAAAATATTTATAAAAGCTGGAGACGGCGGTTCTGGTTCTGCAAGTATGCGAAGGGAAAAATTTGTTGAATATGGAGGACCAGATGGCGGAGATGGTGGCAAAGGAGCTTCTGTCATTCTTAGATCTGAAAGAAATTTAAACACGCTAATTGATTACAGATATACCCAACATTTTAAAGCAGAGAGAGGTCAAAATGGGATGGGTAAAAATAAAACTGGAAGAGGTGGAAAAGATCTACATTTAAAAGTCCCAATAGGTACTCAAGTATTTGAGGAAGATAATAAAACTTTGATATTTGATTTTAAAAACGAAAAAGAAGAGTTCCTAATTGCTAAAGGAGGAAAAGGTGGATTAGGAAATACTAATTTCAAAAGTTCTACTAATCGTGCGCCAAGAAAATTTACAAAAGGAACATCTGGTGAAGAATTTTGGATCTGGCTACAACTTAAAACTATTGCTGATATAGGAATAATTGGCCTACCCAATGCTGGAAAATCTAGCTTACTTGCCTCTATAACAAACGCAACTCCTAAAATTGCTAACTATAAATTTACAACAATTAATCCAAATTTAGGTGTTGCCAGTTATGATAATAGAGAAATTACTATTGCTGACATACCAGGGCTAATTGAAGGTGCACATTTAGGTGTAGGTTTAGGAATTAAATTTTTAAAACATATAGAAAGATGTAAAATTCTTCTTCATTTAATTGATATTACAGAAAAAGACCTTAATTATTCTTATAATCAAGTAAGAAATGAAATGAAAAAATATAGTAAAAAGCTTTTAAATAAAAAAGAAATTATAGTTCTTAATAAAACAGACTTATTAGAAAAAAAAAAAATAGATCAAATTGTTAAAAATTTCACGAAAAATAAAGACTCTGAAGTTTTGTCATTATCAGTACTTGATAAAAAATTAATATCAAAAATAAAAGCTAAATTATTGTCATATGTATCTTAATAACTCAAAAAAAATAGTTATCAAAATTGGCTCATCTTTATTAATTGATAAGTCCCAAAAAATTAGAAAAAAATGGCTTAATGAATTTTCCAAAGATATTAAAGAATTATTAAAACAAAATAAAGATATCATAATTGTAAGTTCAGGAGCAATCTCTATTGGCTGCAAAAAATTAGGAATAAATAAAAAAAATTTAAAATTAGATAAAAGTCAAGCAATAGCTTCGATAGGGCAAATAGAGCTTATGAATTTATTTAGTAAAACTTTTTTTAAAAATCACATAAATATTTCACAAATTTTATTAACATTGGATGATACCGAACAAAGAAGAAGAGCACTTAATGCAAAAAGAACTTTTGAAAATTTATTTAAATTAGGCTTTGTTCCAATTGTAAATGAAAATGATAGTACAGCAACATCAGAAATTAAATATGGTGATAATGATCGTTTAGCATCTAGAGTAGCTCAAATATCAAGTGCAGACTGTTTAATACTTTTATCAGATGTAAATGGACTTTATACAAAAAATCCAAAGTTAGATAAAAATGTAAAATTGATTAAAAAAATCAAAATTATAGATAAGACTATAGAAAAAGTAGCAACCAACAGCATAGGAGAACATGGAACAGGTGGCATGAAAACAAAGATTGATGCAGCAAAAATTTGTCAGTTATCTGGTTGTATAATGGCAATAGCAAATGGTCTGCCTAACAGACCAATTAAACAAATTATAAAAAATAATAACTGCACTTGGTTTCTACCAAAAATTTCTAAGTTAGATGCTAGAAAAAAATGGATTGTTGGATCTATATCTCCTAAAGGTCAACTTTTGATAGATCATGGTGCAAAAATAGCTTTAAAAAAAGGTAAAAGCTTACTAGCCGCTGGTATTAAAAAGGTATTAGGAAAATTTAACAAAGGAGATCATGTTAAAATTGTTGATAAAAACTACAAAGAATGTGCAAGAGGATTAAGTTCATTCTCTTCAAATGAAATTAATAAAATAAAAGGCTACCATTCTAGTAATATTCATAAATTATTAGGTTATGTTACAAAATCAGAAGTTGTACATAAAGATGATATGGTAGAAATATAATATGATAAATTTCATGAAACTTATTGGTAAAAGAGCAAAAGATGCAATGAATAAAAAAATAAATACCAAGATTAAAAATAAAGTTTTACTTAAATATCTTTCTATGATTGAAAAAAATAGAAACTTAATAATAAAAGAAAATAAAAAAGATGTTCAAATTGCTCATAAAAAAGGACTTAAAGCTCAATTAATAGACAGACTAACAATTAATCAAAATAAAATTGATTCTATTAAAAAATCAATTAATCAAATTATTAAATTAAAAGATCCTGTTGATATAACTTTAGATACTTGGAAAAGACCAAATAATTTAATAATAAAAAAAGTTTCAATACCTTTAGGTGTAATAGGAGTTATCTTTGAAAGTAGACCTAATGTCGCTTCTGATGTTTCGTGTTTATGTTTTAAATCTGGAAACGCAGTTATTTTAAAAGGTGGATCAGAAGCATTAAATACTAATAAAATTTTAATAAGACTTTTTAGAATAGCTCTAAAAAAAAATAGAGTGGATACTAACTATATTCAATTAATAGAAAAAAAAGAGAGAAAATATGTAGATTATATGCTTTCAAAAATGTCAAATTATATTGATATAATTATTCCAAGAGGTGGCAAAAACTTAGTGAAAAAAGTTCAAACTCTTTCAAATATTCCAACTATTGGACACTTAGAGGGTATTTGTCATACTTATATAGATAAAGATGCAGATTTAAAAATGTCAATAAAAATTATTCATAACGCAAAATTAAGAAATACGAGTATTTGTGGGGCAACCGAAACTATTCTTTTAAATAAGAATATAGTTAAAAGTTTTTGTAATCCCATTCTTCAAAAGCTTGAAGAAAATGGATGTAAAATTATTGGTGATAAATACTTACAAAAATTTTATAAAAATAAAATTACTAAAGTTAGAGAAAAAGATTGGTCTACTGAATATTTGTCTCCTATTGTCTCTGTAAAATGTGTTAATAATTGTGAAGAAGCAGTTAAGCATATTAATAAATATGGGACTATGCATACTGATTGTATTATTACAAAGAATAAAAAGACTGCTAATAGCTTTCTTAAAGATGTAAAAAGTTCTATAGCTATGCATAATACATCTACTCAATTTGCTGATGGTGGTGAATTTGGTTTTGGTGGCGAAGTTGGTATTTCAACAAATAAAATGCCTCCTAGAGGTCCAGTGGGACTTAAACAATTAGTTTCATATAAATATGAAGTAATTGGAAAAGGTCAAATTAGGAAATAAATTGTCTATTAATTTAAAAAAAAATTTAAAAATTGGAATTTTAGGTGGAACTTTTGATCCTGCTCATAAAGGCCATTTACAAATATCTAAAGAAGCAAAAAAAAGATTTAAATTAAACTGTGTTATTTGGGCTATCACAAAAAAAAATCCTTTTAAAAGTAAAAGTAGTCTTGAATTAAATTCTAGAATTAAATTTGCTAAAAAACTTATTAAAAAAAATGAATTTATAAAAATTAAATTTTATGAAAATATAATAAAGTCTAATAAGACTATAGATCTAATTAATTATTTTCTTAAAATTAACAAAAAATTAGAGATAAACTTTATAATAGGTGCTGACAATTTAATCAATTTCCATAAATGGCATAAATGGAAATTAATTTCACAAAAATGTAACATTTTGGTATTCGATAGACAGGGGTATAAAACTAAATCTTTAAAATCAATTACATTTAAACAATTAAGTCAAAAAAATTTAAGATATATTAAATTCAAAAAGGTCAATATTTCTTCTTCTCAATTAAGAAATATTTGATAAGCTTTTTATAATTAATGGATAAAATATTTAATCTAAAAGAAATTATTATCAATACATTAGACTCAAATAAAGCCTTAGACATCGTAAGTATTAACTTAAAGAATAAAAGCTCAATGGCAGATTATATGGTTGTAGCTAGTGGTACCTCATCAAAACATATCCAGGCTTTATCTGAAGCAGTTTTAGAAAAATTTAAGAGTCATGGCGTAGCCCATTGTAAAATAGAAGGTAAAGAGAGTAATGATTGGAAATTAGTTGACGGTATGGATGTGATTGTTCATATATTTAATCCTGAAAAAAGAAAATTTTATGAACTTGAAAAAATGTGGTCAGAACTTATTCCAAGAGAAAAGGTTATGATATGAAAAAAAATTATTTAGTTATTTTTATAGTTTTAATGTTCACAAAAAATATTAGTTTTGCAGAGACTAATAATGAAATATATAAAAAAATAGATTTATTTAGTGAAGTCTTAGAAAAAATTAACAAAAATTATGTAGATGAAATAAATCAATCTGAAACTATGGACTCAGCTATAAATGGTGTTCTACAATCCCTAGACCCTTATTCTTCTTATCTAACACCAGAGCTATTTAATGAAATGCAAACTGAAACTAGTGGAGAATTTGGTGGCCTTGGTATTGAAGTGAGTATGGAAGCTGGTGTTGTAAAAGTTATTACACCTATTGATAATTCTCCAGCATCGCGTGTGGGCATAAAAGCTGGCGACTACATAGTAAAAATAAATGATGTACAAGTGCAAGGTAAATCTTTAATGGAAGCAGTTGAGCTTATGAGAGGTCCTGTTGGCTCAGGCATAGAAATAACTGTAAGAAGAAGAGGAATAAAAAAAGCCCTAACTTTTAATATAACTAGAGAAATAATTAAAGTTCAATCAGTAAAATCAGAACTACTTGAAAAAAAAATAGGCTACATAAGATTGAATGCTTTTAATGAAAATAGTAGTAATCAAATAAAAAAAAAAATAGATGAACTTAAAAAGAATATAAATGTTAAAGGATATATTTTAGATTTAAGAAATAATCCCGGTGGATTACTATCTCAAGCAATCAAGATTTCAGATTTCTTTTTAGAAAATGGTGAAATTGTATCTACAAAAGGAAGAAAAGAATCAGAAAATAAGAAATGGTTCGCCAAAAAAGGCGACATAATTAATGGAAAAACGTTAATTATTTTAATTAATTACGGTTCTGCATCAGCATCTGAAATCGTGGCTGGCGCCCTAAAAGACCATAAAAGAGCAATATTACTTGGTGAAAATAGTTATGGTAAAGGATCTGTACAGTCAATAATTCCATTAAAAAATAAAGGGGCGATAAGATTAACTATATCAAAATATTACTTGCCATCTGGTAAATCAATTTCAGAGATAGGAGTTACGCCAGATATAGAAGTAGCGGAGGAAGGTACGGAATTTAGAATAAATACAGAAACTGATAATCAACTAAATTTTGCTATAAAGTTACTTAACGGGTAATTATGAATAAGAATTTTGAAAAACTTCCATTAAGAAGTGGTGTTGGTATTGTTGTATTAAATAAAAATAATGAAGTTTTTGTTGCAAAAAGAATAGATAATCCTAAAGATTTTTGGCAAATGCCTCAAGGTGGAATAGATAAGGGTGAAGATCATCTTAAAGCAGCTTTTAGAGAGCTTGAGGAAGAAACAAGTATTAAAAATGTTGAGCTTATCAAAGAACTTGATGGTTTAATATCTTATGAACTTCCAGATCATCTTCTTGGTGTTATTTGGAAAGGAAAATATAAAGGACAAAAACAAAAATGGTTTTTAATGAAATTCTTAGGAAATGATGATGAAATCAATCTCAAAACTAAGCATCCTGAGTTTTTAGAGTGGAAATGGACAAAACTTGATAATATTACAAATTTGGTAGTAGATTTTAAGCTACATGTTTACAAGGAAGTTAGAGATAAAGTAAAAGAAATTTTAATTAAGTGATTTTAAAACATCAATTTTTTGATTAGCTAAATAATTTTTTTGATCGTTAGTTTCATTTTCATTCAATTCACTTTCAGTTTTTTTAATTAATTCTTCAATTTTATTTTTTTCCATTTCATTTATATTAGATATTGAGCTCGTTAAAATTGATAGATTATTATTTTTAAATTCAATAATTCCATCCTCTACATAAAAATTTTCCTCACCTGATTTGGAAAATAATTTTATAATTCCGGGCTTTAAAAAAGAAATTATCGAAATATGATCCTTTAAAATACCCATTTCACCCTCAAAAGAAGGAATAACAACTTCGGTTACATCTTCTCTTGTCAGAAAAGATTTTTCAGGATTAATAATTTCAATTTTAAATTCTTCACTCATTAAGCTGCATCTTTTGCCATCTTCTCTGCTTTTTCGATTGCTTCTTCTATTGTACCAACCATATAAAATGCTGCCTCAGGTAGGTGGTCATATTCACCACTACAAATAGCTGCAAACCCTTTAATTGTAGAGTCTAAATCTACCAACTTGCCAGGAGATCCAGTAAATACTTCTGCAACAAAGAAAGGTTGTGATAAAAATCTTTGTATTTTTCTTGCTCTAGCTACAGTTAATTTATCTTCTTCAGATAGTTCATCCATACCCAAGATTGCAATTATATCCTGTAATGATTTATATGTTTGTAAAACTTTTTGTACTTCTCTAGCGACTCTATAATGTTCATCTCCAACAATTCTTGGATCTAAAATTCTAGAAGTAGAGTCTAAAGGATCAACTGCAGGATAAATTCCTATTTCAGCGATTTGTCTTGATAAAACTGTTGTTGCATCTAAGTGAGCGAAAGAAGTAGCAGGCGCTGGGTCTGTTAAATCATCTGCGGGTACATAAATTGCTTGTACAGAAGTAATTGATCCTTTGTTAGTTGTCGTAATTCTTTCTTGAAGATTTCCCATATCAGTTGCGAGTGTAGGCTGATATCCAACAGCTGATGGAATTCTTCCTAAAAGTGCAGAAACTTCTGATCCTGCTTGTGTAAACCTAAATATATTATCGACGAAAAAAAGTACATCTTGTCCTTCTTGATCTCTAAAATATTCTGCAACAGTTAATCCTGTTAATGCAACTCTTGCTCTTGCTCCTGGAGGCTCATTCATTTGCCCATAAACTAATGCAGCTTTTGAACCAGCTCCCTCAGGTTTAATAACTCCAGATTCTATCATTTCATGATAAAGATCATTTCCCTCTCTAGTTCTTTCTCCAACTCCTGCAAAAACTGAAAAACCTCCATGTGCTTTTGCTACGTTATTAATTAATTCCATAATTAGTACTGTTTTACCAACCCCTGCTCCACCAAATAATCCTATTTTACCACCTTTGGCATATGGGGCTAATAAATCTATTACTTTAATACCTGTCACAAGAATTTCTGTTTCTGTAGACTGATCATTAAACTCGGGAGCAGCTCTATGAATAGGCCAATTTTCTTTTGTTTTAACTTCACCTTTTTCATCAATTGGCTCACCTATTACATTTATAATTCTTCCTAGAGTTTCAGGACCAACAGGAACTTGGATCGGTGCTCCAGTATCAACCACCTCATCTCCTCTTTTTAATCCTTCAGTAGCATCCATTGCTATAGTTCTAACGCTAGATTCTCCAAGGTGCTGAGCGACTTCAAGGACAAGTCTATTGTCTCCATTTTTACACTCTAATGCTGTTAAAATTTCAGGTAATTCTCCATCAAAACTTACGTCAACTACCGCTCCAATAATCTGTGTTATCTTTCCTTTTTTCATAATTATAAACTTTCTGCTCCTGATATAATTTCAATTAGTTCTTTAGTAATCGCTGCTTGACGACTTCTATTGTACTCAATAGTTAGTTTGTCAACCATTTCACCTGCATTTCGGGTTGCATTATCCATTGCACTCATTCTTGAACCCTGT
>MDSV01193618.1_pt1 | contig 18305 bp, 19 predicted proteins | sample 810851 | NCBI WGS metagenome assembly MDSV01 (sample SAMN05326640, study PRJNA326480) | marine metagenome | isolation source: seawater | place: Atlantic Ocean: North East | collected 2012 | reverse complement strand
TGATTCAGTAGGTGCAGACACAATTACAGTTAATGTTGGTGCTGCTGGTTCTGCTACTTACTACTGTGCTAACGTTCTTTCTGCGCAAAATACTTTATTTAATATCATTGAAGCAGGTATTGATAATGCTGGTACAGTCAATAGCACAAATGCTGGTGTGTTCGCTGCTATAACTAAAACTTCACCACAACAGACAATCATTCCTAGATTGAATCCAACTGTTGATAGTTCTCAGTTTGCTAATCGTGCGACATTATTTACAGTCAATGCTGGTGGTAGTAACCCACATAAGTTTGAGACTGGAACTCCAGTTCGTTTAGTTGCTAGACCAAAATCAGGAATGACTCCTGATGAGAGAGACGTTCGTCTACCAATAGGATTCCAACCAAACAGAGTATACTATGTAATTGCCCCAGGTAGAGACACACAACCATTCAACTATAACCAAGCAAGTGTATACAACGGTATCTTTGATGGTGGTGATCAAACTAAACTGATGCTTGCAAACACAAAAGAAAATGCTGCAGCAGGTATCTATATCTACTCACCTGAAACTGAGTCAATTGAAGATGATGTTGAGATTTTACTTCAACAGTATGTTCTTGATGAGAGATTTGATCTTACTGAGTATCGTGTAACTTTTGATGGTAGCAGCGGTACAGTCATGAAGACTGATGTTGCACACATCTTTGATAAACCAACAACAGGACTAGGAGCTGCATATCTACAGAAAGTATTCTTTAGAGCAGAAGGTTCTGATGGTCAGGTAGGAACACTTCCTACACTCTCAGGTGTTGGTGGTCAACAGATCTCAGCAACTAAAGAGTTCTTTGTACGTTATACAAGTGATGATACATTTAAGATATTCAACACTGCAGCGGAAGCGATCGCTGGATCTCCTGAGGTAACACTTGTTAATAGCACAACTCAGTTCTGGTATGTCTTTGCTAACAAGCGTGTATCTCCACTAAAATTTGATCCTACATTTGTTGATACTAGTGCATCTAGAGTGCCTGCTATCACTGATGGTCTATGGTATCTACAGACTAAAGACGAGTCTACTAATGATGATAATATATTTTCTAGATTTAATCAGACTGACTATGATGCTGCATCTGGTCAATCACAGACAACAGACTCTAACTACAGAAGACTTCTTGATGCTAGAGAGAAAGAAGATAGAATATATCGTTTACGTTACGTACAACCTAAGGAATTCCCTGGTGCTGTAAGAAAACCAAACAACGGATTTGTTCTTAAGATCAGAACTGACGAGAAGAGAAATCTTCTACCTCAGAATATTGTTCTAGAACCTGTTGGTGGTGCTCCTACTAAGGCAGAATTCCGTAACCCATATACACAGAACAACGCAACTGAAGTTCTAGGTATGAGTAGAACTGCATATGATAGTGCAGTACAGGCAGGTACAATTGATCCTGATTTTGTATATGATCCTGATAATAATCCAGTAGTTGTTAACACTAGCAACTATCTACGTTTCAGTATTCGTTCTGCTAGAGAAAAAACTGTTGGTTCTCAGCAACTTTTAGAAGTTACTGCATTCAACCATTCTGTTGATGATACAAATGCTCCTTCATTAAAGAATACTGTATTCCACACAGTTAAGATCAACTCTCCTCAGGCAGGTTCATTTACTGCTAGTAAGACAACTTCTACTCCAACTAATAGAGTTGAGTGGACTGGATACTCTAGTGGTTTTGCTTATATTCATGCATACTTCTCTGTAGGAAGTGAACATTACCTCATCTTAAAAGATGTAAGTGCTCGTCCTAGTTTTGATGCCTTAACTAATACTAGATTTACACAAGGTTCAGTATATGCTGATCTACAGGAAGATGCTAACGGTGGTAGAGATGTTAAAGATAACTATCTTTATGTTGTACAGGGTGCTAACCTCTTTACTATAACCCCTGGTGATACTTTAGATGACTCAGTTGGTAACACATATAAAGTTATTTCTGTAAATGATGTTCCTGATATTGATGATACATTCTATATCTTTAACACAGAAGAGATTCAAGAACGTGTTTCAGGGCAGCAAGATGGTATTTACTATCTAACTGCTGTTCGTGGTAATATCACACCTCTACCTCGTGGTGCTGGTATTGGTAACAACTTCCAGAACTTTAAGTTCTCTCAACCTATATCCTCTCTGTATCCATTAGATTACAAAAATGATCCAACTTGGTATCAGGTTGTAGACAATAATGGTACAAAAGATACATTAATTACTGATCCTCAAGAGTCTAGTTCTTATGCTGATAACTATACTCATGGTTTAGTTTACGTTAACGACGCCAAGCGTTCGATGACGAAGGAAGCTGTTGTAGATTTAACTAAGAGTGCATACTTCGATGGTTATACCTACACTGGTACTAATGAGATCAAGGCAACCACAGGTAATGCAACATCTGGATCAGAACAAAGAAAGATCTCTATCGCTGGTGATGCTGCATCTATCCACGATCAGAAGGTTTACGTTGAATTACGTCGTCCTTCTATTGCTAGATCTGGTAACCATACATTTGAATACTTAGGATTTGGTCCAGGAAACTACTCTACTGGTTTACCAGCACGTCAAGAAGTTATTTTATCTGACTTCCAAGATTACTATGCACAGGCAAAACGTGAAGATGGTGGTATCGTATTCTATACTGGTCTAAACTCTAATGGTGATCTTTATATTGGTAACCGTAAGATTGATGCTATTACTGGTGAGGAAGAGTTCCTCGAGAGAGCAGTTCTTGCAGCATCTGAAGATGATACCGATGTAATTACATCACTGGTTACATCTTTCGATACTCCTGTTACATTTAAAGATAAGATTACAGTTGAAGGTGTTGGATTCTTTAATAATAGAGTCATTATCAACACTCAACCACCTAACGAAAATCCTGCTTTGACTATTCAGTCAAACCCAAGGAACGATGGTGGTGCTGAAGATCTTACTCTAACTAGAGGTAACTTCGCTAACAGAAATGAAGGCGACATTACCATAGATCGTAATAAAATTTCCGCTGCACTTTTCCATGTAAAAGGTCGTGGTACTGCGGCATTCCCTGGACAGGCATACAGTCTACGTTCTAACTTCTCATTCAATGAGAATGTCCCATCAAACAGAACTCCTGATCAGAACACAACATTCAGTAATGATCAGTTTGTAAGATACTACAACTCTACTGATGTTGAAGCAAATCCACAAGCGGGTGATATCCTATTCAAGGGTAACTCTGTTGAGAGAAGTGGTTCTCTTGGTTGGGTGTATGCTAACTACTACACTAATATTCCTGAGTCAAGCATTCTTGATTTAGTAACAGATGGAAGTAGTAAGATCAGAATCAATTGGACTGGTTCTCTAACTAACGCAAGCACAGGTATTGGACTTAGTGTTGGTAAGACAATTAGAATCCAAGGATTTAGTAATAGTTTAATTAACGGTAAGTGGGTAATTACTAAGGCAGATCTAACTGGAACTGATAACGACTTTATTGAATTTATTGTTGCTAATGCTATCACTGCTGCAACATATAACTGGACTGCTGCTGCTGAACCAACAGCGGTATTAGAAAGATCTGATGAAAACTTCAAAGAGTATGGCGTTATTGGTGCAGAAGCACTTAGAACAACCACAGATACATATGGTCAATTCAAATTAGGCGTTAACACACTTGCACGTACTGCACATGCTGCACATGAGTATGGATTCTTAACTTATAATGCTGGTGGTATCACATATGACCAGCAAGAACCAAGAGCAAACTTAGATGTTGTTGGTAATGCATATATCAGTGGTAAGGCAATCAATGATTACCTCAATAACTCAACTACAAGTAAAACTGAGACTAACCTAGATGAGGCGTTCTTAGTTGGTGGATCTTCCGATTCTCCACAATCTAATGCACTTCTTAGAGTTTCTACTCAAGATACTAGAGTTGGTATTAATGTAAGTAGAGGTGAATTAACTGATACTCTGACTGTTCAAGGTACAGTTAGAATGCTTGGATCAGGTGCTAACTTAGATATTGATGGTGATCTTAATGTTGATGGCGGTGATATCACAACAAATGCAGGTGTATTCAACTTATTACAAGGAAATGCACTCACAGTCAATGCATTTGGTCAGGCAACTACATTACATATTGCTGATCTAGCAGTCAACGCCCAATCAATTAGTATTGGAACTAACGTTACTGCACAAACAATCTTTGATCTTCATACTAGTTCAACTGATTCCATAGTTAATATTGGAACTGTTGCTGATGGTGCTACAAATAAATCTGTTATCACAATCGGTGGTGCATTTAGTAATACTGCTAATTCAACATTAACAGTTAAAAATGCTCAGACTATCTTAGATGGTGATTTAGATGTAAATGGTGGAGATATTCAATCTGATTCTCAGATAATTAATCTTCTTACAAGAGGTGGTACTGCTTCTACAGTTAACTTTGCTACTAGAGCATCACAATTTAATATTGGTGGTGTTGCTGGTTCAACAACTATTAGAAACTCACTTAAAGTCAATGGTGATACCGATATGTTCGGTGATGTTACCATGCATGGTGGATCTAACAGTGGTACAGTTACAGTTTCTAGAGCAAAATTTGGTACAAGTAAGATTGCTCACGCTAAGGGTTCTCTTGCTAACCTTAATGTTGACTTCTACGAGTTTATTGCCGATATTGATGGTATTGAAATTATCAGTGCATTGAATACAGTCAATGGTACATTCTCTGTTCCTGATAACTATTTCCTTGATGGTAACACTGTAAGATTCTCAGACACTACTGGATTCTCAAACAACGTTGATACTGTAACAACATACTTCATTGTTAATTCAACTGGTGTTGCTGGTGGTACATTCCAGATTGCTTCAACTGAAGGTGGTACACCAATCGTTGTTTCTGGAACCCCTGGAACTGCAACTGGTATCACATTACAAAACACTTTAGTTGATACTGGATCTGGTACTACATCATGGACTTCAAACCCAGTTGATGCATCATATACTAATCTACCTGTTAACAACGTAGAGGGTATTGAGATCGGTGACGTTCTTCTCATCAATAATGAGTTAGTTCAAGTTATATCCCCAGGTGCTGATACTAGCAATAGACTTGTTAAAGTTACTAGAGGTTTTGATTGTACAACTGTTACACAACACAATGATAACAGTCCTATCGTTAAACTTGGTAAGTCTGCAGCTGCGACTCATTTAATTGGTAGAGTACCACAAAATAGTAATACTATTGCTATACAGCAAATTGTTGATGTAACTGATGTAATTGAAGTTACACTCGGTGAACTAGAAGAGGGTGATGCAATCACATTCGGTAGTGTTGGTAGTATTACTGGCGTAAACACAAACACAACATACTTTGTTGTTAATGCAGTCGATGATACACCTAACAGCATCACTAGATTTAATGTTTCTCTTGACCCAGGTGGCGCAGCGTTACCTCTAGCAGGTACTGTAAACAGTGCAACTATCACATTTAGTGATACTCTTGTCGCACTGTCTGAATTTGGTGGACAATTTAAAGTTAATGACTATCTAAGAATAAGTGCTGGTTCTACTTGCCCATCTGGTGAATTTGTACAGATTACTGCAGTTAACGATACTAACTCTGAGAAGTTTATCGTTAACAATGGTGCTAACCAAGATAGATTCATTATTGATTCTGTATATGGTGGAGTTGATTCTACAATTCTTGATACTCAAGACTTTACAATTAACCTTACATCTGATCCTGCTACAGCTCCAACTGATAACCAGTTTAAGATTGTAAATGGTCAACCTACTGCTAACACAAGACTCACAGTCAATAGTGATGGTGAATTAAATGTTGTTGGAGCTGGTACTGAAACTAATCCAAAAGCAAGAATTGATAAGTCTGGTAACCAGTGGTTAGCAGGTAACTTAAGAATTACTCTATTGGGTGATAAAGTTCCATCAGTAGATGATGCAGATATGGCGTTATACGTCAACTCTACATCTGGTGATACTGAGATTGCTGGTTCTTTATCAATCGACAATGACTTTAATGTATTCAGTGGAACAACTGGTGTTCAGTTTGGTTCTGCTTCTACATCTAAATTCCAAGTTGATGCGTCAACTGGTGATACAAGAATCGGTGTTGCTGGTTCTGCACTAGGTGATGGTGATTTAACAGTCAATGGTGGTCATGTTAACATTGTTAGCACATCTACTACAACTCCAAGTGCTACAGATTACGCTCTTAATATTAGCAATCTTGGTAACAGTGCAGATAGAAACTTTAGAATCCGTCAGGATGCTGCTGTTGATGCATTTGGTAACACTAACTTCTTTAATAGAAACGGTGGTCGTAGATGGGACTTCGTTAATGCTGATACAACACTAAGTAGTGGTAGAAACTACATCGTTGCTGTAGCAGCGACAACTGTTCTAACTCTACCAAGTGATGCTGAGACAGGAGATATGATTAAATTTGTTGAGGTATCTGGAGCACTATCCTATCAAACTTCATTAATCATTCGTGCTCCTCTAAGCACTGCAATCATGGGTGATAGCACTGGAACTAATGCGGGTGGTCTTGCTACTGCATATGCTGGTGGTGAACTAATCATCCAAACTAGAAATGCTGGATTTGGATTAGTCTACATGGGTACTAACGATGGTGGCGGTTCAGTAATTCCTCCAACATACCGTGGTTGGTGGTTAACAGAGATCTAATTATATGGCTTCTAATTACGAAACACAGAAAAAAATGCGTGCTGCTCAAGTCGGCACCATTATGCCTTGGGTTGGAGATTTATCTACTCAACCTGATGGATGGTTAGAATGCAATGGACAAACAATAGAGGCAACTGACTATCCTGTTCTTGCTTCAGTTATTGGTAACACATACGGTCCTGCTAATGGACTCAATAATAGAACATATGGTAATTATATACTTGGTGATCAGTTCAGACTACCTTCATTAAATGGTAGAGTTCTAACTGATTATGAACCAAGTTTAGTCAACGTATCTAATCTACAGATGGGACAAACATATCCCAGTGGTGCGGTTGGTGGTTTAGTTATCATTCAAGGTGAAAGCGATACTACTCGTACTTCACAAACTGTTAACGTAACGAGCAACACTGCTCAACTTGTTCTTGGAACTGGTGTAACTGGATCAGCATTACAACTAACAGTTGACTGTGATGTTAACGGACGTGTTGATGTATCTAATATTGTTAATAAAGGTAGTGGATTTGCTACAGGAGATAAATTAACAATCCCAGCAACTGTATTCTCTGGAAATGATGATGTTGTTCTTCAGGTTGCATGGGTATTACCATCTGTTGCTGATGTACTTACACCAACAGCGGCAGGAACAACAAAATTAATTGATGGTGATGGATCTACCGTCACTCCACCAACAGCATTAAATGCTACTGCTGATTTGAATTTTGTTGTGACTGACTCTCAGAACATGACTGCACAGATTAGAAACTTTAGTATTAATCCTCCTGCATATTTTAAAAGTTATTATACTATCCCTAGAAAATTAAGTAAGGATCATATGCCTTCACATAGGCACGTAGGACCCGATGGTTCAGCAGCAGGATATAGTCGTGGTGACTCTGATGCAGGTTATGTTGAGGGATTTCAATGCCCTGGACTTGTAGGTGCTGTTGAATCTAATCAAAAACAAAAACGATTGGATGCTGGTGCAGGTGGTGATATTGATACTGTTGACCCTGGAACTCTCTTAGTCACATATTATGAAGAAGGCGTGACTACAATGACTACGTTCCAACCTACAACACAGAATGTTGCAAGTGTTGGTACACAAGTTCCAATGCCTACTTGGACTGGTCCTGTTCCTAGAGCATTAAACGGTACATATCCTAACGAATGTAACTATCGTGAATCTTCTCAGTCAGGTTTCTTTGCAAATAAAAAGAACTGGTATGGTAATCAGACTGCTGATCAAATTAACCAAGCAACTGGTACATCATTAACATATCCTACTACACTAAATCATAATAAAGAAAATATGACTGGTGTTGGTAACTCAATTAATTCTCATAACCATTATTCATTTGAAGTTGTTATGAATGCTGGTTATGTTTCACCACCCACAATTGTTCCCGTAGATAACATTCAAATTCAGAGTAATTTAACTGGTGCTCCAACCAATATTGGTGTACAAAACATCCCGTCAGCACTAAATATTAACGTAGATGTTAGGACTCCAGCATTGTCCATGATTTACCTAATTAGAGCATACTAATGAAGTTTTTAACACGAGAAAGATCAAAATTAGGATCTGCACCTGGGACTATTATTCAGTGGGCTTTACCTATTCAAGATGGTGATCCAGATGGATCTACAAATGTTGTGGATTTACCTGCAGGGTATCTTAAATGTGATGGTTCAATATACACAGAGAGATTATATCCTGAGTTAGCACGTATTCTCGGTACAGGTGCTGCATGTATTTACAAAAAAAGTGATGTAACTTTACTAACAGATCAGTTTCAAGTTCCAGACATGGGATCTAAACATATTGAAGCATCTGTTAATGCTAACGTTGGTACATATAGAAACATTGAAAAAACCACTGCTAATACTACTATTACAAAAGCGGGTGTTGGTGTAGAAATAATATCAAATGTAGGTAATACAGCAAACGTTGGATTCAATGGTGTGTTTACCGTACCATCCCAAACTTTTGCTTTGAACGGTAATGTAGGGTGGACCGTACCAACAAACACAGAGAGTGAACAGGTTGCTGCAACAGCAATTGGTCCTCATATGCACTATACTTCTACTTCTCGTGTGACTGTTAAGGAAGATCCTGGGCAACCAGCAGGAGCTTATGGAAATACATCTAGACCATATTATTTGAGAACTGCTGACGCAACAACTGCTACTCCAGACTGTAATCAAATTGCTGCAGCATTTTATCAACAGACTGTACAAGGAGGCGGTGGACCAAATAATTGTAATGCTGGGTGTGCTGGGTTTGGTTCTTATTTTATTGGTTCATATGGTGGTGCTGTTTCAAACTGGCCAGTAACTAAGACCATCTCAACCATAACTGCAAATAGTTGGCCATCACTTGTAAATCAACAAGTTGGTAATCTAAGACCATATGATGTTGTATCAAATACTGGTGCTTATGCATATCCACTTGTAAGAAATACTGAGCAGGTAGTGTCGTCTCCCCCAGGTGCTGATACTACTAACTTGACTATACATTCTCATAGAATTGAAAAAGAAATCGGTGATACTGCTTTTAATGCTACAACTGATGTCGAAACTATTAGACCAGATGGATTACAAGCGTCTGTAAATATAAGAACTGATACTGATACTAAGTTTGACGACATTGTATCTCCTTATGTTGTTATGGAATTCCTAATTAAGTATTAACATGGCTATAAGATTAGAACACAAATATAATCATCATTATAGTGATATGCATGACGATAGTGGAATACCTATTGGTACTATCATGTGTGTCTTTGTAGATACAAATGGAAATGGTGCTGCCGATGTTGCTAATAACTATCCTGGCTGGTTATACTGTGATGGAGCACAACATAGTGTTAATAATTTTCCAATGTTATATGATGTGATTGGGGATAAGTATGGTGGTACTGCTCCTAATACAGTCACATTATCTGATTGGGGTAACACTGCAGGTAGTGTACAGAATGCTGTATTTAATGTACCTGATATGAGAATGAAAAGAGTTGTAGGTCCTGGTGGTGTAGACGGTGTAGGATCTATCACACCAGACAATGCACCAATGAACGTAGGTGATGTTGGTGGTGAATGGTATATTTCAAGAGCTAGACAAAACGAAGAATATGGTGTAGGATCAGTAAGGGTACAAGGTTATAGTGACTGTATTGGATTTGTTTCTGGTACACTAGGAGGAACAGCAGAAATTACTATTGGTCCTCTACAATCAAGAATAATAAATGGTCCACCCGCACACGGTCATACTGTTTTAAATTCTGAAAGGGATCAACGTAATGGAGGACAAAATGGTACTCCTGCTGATGGTGAAAAGTCTACAAACTATATCACCAACACAGGACCAATTGATCAGTTTGATCCTACAAATGGACAACAGGCAGAACATACTCATTACTTAGCAGAATATTCTCCTGTTAAATCAGGAACTGATTCACAGTATTCTTACTGTACTTCTGCACCATATACAAATTCACCTGATGCATATACAAATGCCTATGGTGCTACAAAAGTAAATGATGGTGTTGTAAATCAACGAGGACAAACAGTTAATATGTTTGAATCTCAAGCATTGACTGGTGCTAATGCAGTTACACCTGCACAGGCAGGTATGTCTCTTAATGAAGGGACAATCACTATGACTCCTGGGGAGCAACTTAGTGTAATTGCAGGTATTATTCCACAAACTGCAGTTCCACTTGTACTAAAATACTTTAGGGTAAAATATTTAATTAAAGCTTGGTAAATTATGGCGATTACAACTCCTGGATCATCGAATTTTAATGAGATGGTCAGTCCCATCATTCCTGTTAATATGATGGGTGGGAAAGCAGAATATGATGATTTTATTGCTGTTTATAAAAACTTTATGCCCTCTGCGGTATGTAATGATATTATAAGTTTTTATAAACAATGGAAAGATCAGGCAGTTAAGCAACATATGGAAAAAGATCTTCGTAGTCGTCAAGCATTTGATAACTATGAAGAATCTATGAGTGGAGACGGTCAGTTTGCTACTGGTGAACTTGGGAGAAAAGATCTATCCATTATGTTGGAGACTCTCAACACACCATTAACTGCTAGAATTAATCAGTATCTACAATCTGTAGTAAATGATTACTGTAAACAATATAATACACTCAATGGTACAGCACTAACTTCTTGGGCAGTTAAGTTTCAAGAAACTCCTGAGGGTGGTGGGTATCATGTATATCATTATGAACGTGGTTCATGGAGTGAAACTGCTAGGGAACTTGTTTGGATGATATATCTAAACGAAGAATTTGAAGGTGGTGAAACAGAATTTTTATATCAAAAGCGTAGAATTAAACCTACCACAGGCACTGTAGTTCTATGGCCAGCAGGGTATACTCATACACATAAAGGAAACTTAGTACTCTCAGGAACTAAATATATTGTAACTGGATGGTACTATCAGCAACCCGTTTAAGACATGTCTCTCACAAATAAAACAATATCAATCAGTGGATTGAATAAGACTATCACTCGTGGTGGTTTCTCTAGAACTTTTACAGATAAAGACTGGACTACGTTCATAACTCCTCTTATCTACCCATTATGGGATAGTGATAAAGATCTTTTAGTATCATTTAACTATGTTGACTCTCCAGTAGAAACATGGTCATGTGATAAGAAAAAGTATGTTCGTAATCATACTACAGGAGAATATTTTTGGAAACCATATATTTTTACTGAAGTAGAGATCGATGTAGTACAGAAGTTTGTTACTGATATAGATGAAGCATTTGATGCACAACTCTCAACTGAATTTGAGCATCAAAGTCTTAAAATGAATCAAGTTATTGATGAAGCCAAAGGTTTATCTCTCTCAAGAATTAAATCATGGAGAGACTTCTTCTTACATTCTAGTGATTGGACAATGTTAGAAGATGCACCCGTTACTGCTGATGAAAAAGTACAATGGAAAACATATAGACAAAAATGTCGTGAACTTCCAGATCTGTTTTCATCTGGTACTGAAGTTCTTGCTGAGATTAAAGTACCTATCGACCCTATTGTTTACAAAAAGAATTATCTACCCTATAATAGTGGAGCAACATATCTTGGAAGTGATGATCAGTGGGTAACATTCCCAGGAAAAGATATCCCAGGTGGTGCAATGGAAGAAGCAATGAGAAGATATGTTGATATCGCATTACAACTATCAAGACCTTCACCATTGTTCAACGTATCTGATATTTCACATCTTACTGATCCAGTTGAAGTTCTAATCAAACAAATTGAGAGAGAACAAGCACTACTAGATGAAGCAAAAGCAGCAGAGGGCTAATGATTCGACAATATAAATGGTTAAGTGAAGTAATCTGTAAAAATATTAATGATCTTTATGATAGTGGTAATTTTGTAGACGGTAAAGAGTCTGGTACTCACAACAGAGACATTAAAAGAAATAGAGAACTAGATGGTGATGTAGTTGATAGAGCTACTGAGTTATTCATGAAAGCATTTAGAGAAGATCCATGGTGTACTTCTCTACATCTTAGACATCATACTATGCCCATGTTCAATGAATATGATGCAGTAAAAGATAATAATGGAGTATATAATTTTCATTGTGATAATGCTATCATGAATGGATTACGTACTGATCTAGTTATTCTTACTGCTATGAATGATGAGAGTGAGTATGAAGGTGGTGATTTAACAATCAAAGTTGGTAATATTGATGTAGGTTTCCGACTACAGGCAGGTCAAAGTATTGTATTCGACCCTAATTTATGGCATACAGTGTCCCCAGTTACTAAGGGACATCGTAGAATGTGTGTAATTTGGGGAGAAGCACTCATCCGAGACGCATGGATGAGAGAAATGTTCTATGATTATATGGATGTATCTGCAAGATGTTTAAATAGTATAGATCAAGATAAATGGTATGAGCAAGGAAATCAAATGGATCCTGCTACATACCTTGGAGCACTCAGACAAAAAATACTACGTCAGTATTCAACCCCACTATAAATCATGGAAAATTTTCTAGGACTACAAGAATTAATTTCTCTATCATCACTACAATCTTATGCTAACGATAAAGTAATTTTGTTCTATAATGCATCTAATATTAGAGACTTAGAAGCAACAGGTAATACTACTAAACTCAACACAGTTTATGAGTTCTATAAAAATTTAATGCCTGATGGATTATACGCAGAGTTTTTTAAGTCATCCTTTGGTGGTATAACTTACACTGATGAATATTCAGCACAAGATTTTGCTGAAGACTATTTCCCACGTCCTGCACTATCTGTTGATTCTGATCACTATGTCTATGCGTGTGTATATAAAAATGGTGTTATTGTATGGGAAAATACTGATCCTCCGACAAGTTAGAAGGACGAAGTTGAGTAACTAAAAAAGAATCTCCTGGCTCATGGAACCCATGAAATTGTATAGCAGTCTCTACACCTTCTAACCAAGCAGTAAAGTGTCCATGAGGTTTACGAAATTCTAAATCAGTTTGCTTCTTTGGATACAATAATACATCACTTTCTTTAATTTTGTGTGGTAAATTATATTCTACACATGCAGGTTCAAATGGACGAGTGTTCCATAAATTGTACATAAGTGTAACTCTTTTGTCTCCAGGTTGTATATGTCCCATACCAGAGGGAACTCCATGAAAGTATGGTAGTGTCCAAGAAATATGCTTACCCATCTTTGGATAAGACCAAAATGTCCAATCATCATTACCAGTAACATACACACCGTCTTTCTTTAACCAATCATGATGTTGGTCACATACGACAGTGGGTTGTCCACCGTCACATAGATATGTTACAGTAGAAAAAGGTGCAGCAATATACTCACCAGTTTGTCTAAATCTATCAACATCACCGTCTACATGAAAATACCATTGACTATCAATAGTATCATGTGATCTAATCCACCACTCAGCACCTAGATATCCGTCTAGTCCATGTTGATGTGCAGATCTGTATATAAAGTTTTCAATTATATTTGATGGTGGTTTGCTTAATTCATACCACCAAGTTAACTTTTCTTCTGGATCTTGTGCTAGAATAGTATTAGCTTCTACACGTAGATCTAAAGCACTCTCTTCAGTGAGATAATTATTATATGATTCAATACTCATGACTAATAAAATTCATCCGCTGTTCCCTACAGTTATTTACCAGTGTAAGGTTGATGGACATGAAAAATGGAAAGAATTGTTGGAATCGAAAACAGAACATCATTTTGACCCATGCACATTTGCAGACAAATATGCTAAAGGATATCATCTAACTGGTGAAGCAAGAGGTAAGAGTGTAATGCATAAAGATGAGGATCTCTCTTCGTTCTTCACTATTATAGCAGATAATGTTCGTGAATGCTTAACTAGTTCTGGTATCAAACCAGACATGCATGATGTTCACTTCATGAAGTCGTGGTGTACTATCAAAGAGTATACAGACACTATGTCTGAACATAACCATGCATGTTCTGATCTATCCTTTGTATACTATGTTAACACACCATACAAAACTGGTCTAGTATTTACTGTTCCAAAGAATCCAAATGAGTATTTTGGTGGAGTCTTTGATCCTAAAGATGATCCACGTTCACATACATTTGAGGATAACTTTATTAATGCATGTAGCACATTCCTACCAGTAGAGGCAGGAGATCTATTATTATTTCCTGGGTCCATGCGTCACTCAGTACCACCAGAGGGACATAAGAAAGGAAAGTATTTAAGAAGTATTGCAGGAGATATTAAGATATCATTGAAAGAAAAATATATTAACCTAGAGACAGGACTTATTCATCCTTCACATTGGAGATCATTTTAATGCAGCAGTTTCTTGATTTTAGATGTCGTATCATTAATTACACTACACATACATTTGATGTGTTAAAAATTCTTAATGCAATTTATGATACAAGTTGGGATAAACGTATTAAGAACGCTACCATGGTAGGAGGATATCAAATACGTGAAGCATATCTTAATGAGATATGTAATGAAGAGATGAGAAAATTTATGGATGAGGTTGTAGTTGATGCAGTACAACAATATTGTATGCAAGAGTATGCTGCAGGCAATGTTGGCGATCGTTTTGGAGATGGACCTGGGCAGGGTGGATTACCACCTATCTCTATTGATCTAACTGAATATTGGATTAACGTCATGCCCCCAGGAGGGTATCAAAGGATACATTCACATCCTAACGCTAATTTAAGTGGTACATTTTATCTACAGGCACCTGAGGGATCAGGAGATCTGTTTATTCCGTCACCATATATAAATGGAATTGAAAATATAATCTCTACAGCGTCAGAATATATCATACCACCAAAAGTCAGAGAAGGATGGTTACACCCGTCATCACTCCCTCACTCGGTATCCAGAAATGAATCAGATGAAGATAGAGTCTCAATTTCGTATAATTTAAAACTAAAAGCTGTGTAATTGTGCTATAATAAAATTAAGTAACTTATTAATATGAAAGATCAAGGTTCAGTAGGGAATGAATCCTCTGCTATTAAGTATGATAGAGCATTATCTCTATTCACAGAGTCAGTAATGAAACCTGACGCTGATTTACGTGGTTGTGCTCACAACCAAGGATGTTTCGATGAACTCATGGAGATCAGGACACATGTATTAGACTATCTCAAAACATTAAAGGAAGTCACACACCATACTAATCCTGATGAGAGTGATGAAATAGAAGCAGCGAAGTTACAAGAGCAGAAAGAATACGTTAACGATCAAAAACCATATTATTACAAATGGAGATAGACCCACAAGTAATTAATATTTGTCCTACATTTATTATTACACAGAAATTTCCACCCTCTAAGGCATGGAGGATAAAGAAACAGATACAAGAACTAGAGTTTCTTTCAAGTCCGAGACAAACTAAGAACACTCGTATCTTAGATCTCCCTTTCATGAGAGAATTAAAAGCTACGATTACAGGTACAATAGAAAATCTTATACACAATCTCGACAAAGATTCTAAAAATGCAGGTTTTAAATTCTTAGATTCATGGGCAAACCAGTATGATAAAGGGGAAGCGGCACAGGTACATGTACATCCAAACTCACAGTTTAGTGGAGTAGTATTCTTTGACGATGATGATAAGTTGATGTTTCATAGACCAGATCCATGGCATGATCCAACGCTACCTATTAATATGATAACAAAAGATAATAATGATTATTACAGGAAGCATACTCATCAACAAATTACTGCACAAGCAGGCACTATCCTTGTATTCCCTTCAATGTTAGAGCATTCTACTATGCGTTCTGATGGAGATAGAGTCACTGTATCATTCAATACTTTCCTCACTGGAGACTTCTGTATGGAAGGACATACATTACAAGGAACAAATCTTGCTTGACCTTATGCACATTATCAGTTACAATAGAGATTATACAACCTATTAATCATGGATCTTCCTACAAACGTACCGTTAGACACAAATCAGATCAGATTTATTCTAGATATGATGATGGGTTGCCCTCTAGGACACACAAGTTCATACTCACGACAACATGACGTGATTGCAGAGGATCTTTATAATCATCTTGAAGCACACTTAAATGCAGCGAATGCTGAACTATCTACAGGTAAATGAGCGAAGATTTCATCAGAACATATGATAAAGTATTGACGAGACAGTTATACGATAACGTCATATCAATCTGTGATCAAAAGAAAGCATTTCAAATTCCTCGTTCTGTTAACAGAAAACAGGAGCATGTAAATGATATGCAACTACTGTTAGAACCAATCTATCCTGAGGTTGCCCGTGAGATCACGGAACTAGTGATGCATCGTATGGTTATACCATATTTTGCTGAGTTTCCTGCTAGTAGAATGGAAGGAAGATGGACTAGTGGTTCGACTCTATATCAAAAGACAGAACCCACAGGTGGATATCATATTCTACATGCGGAAGCAACTGGATGGTATAATAGTACTCGTGTCCTAGCATGGATGATTTACTTGAATGACCTTAATGATGAGGATGATGGTGGTGAGACCGAGTTCTTATATCAAAGTCGAAGAGTCAAACCAGTAAAAAATCTAGGAGTAGTGTGGCCAGGTGGTATCACACATATGCATAGAGGTAATCCACCATTGAAGAAGACCAAAAAGATTCTCACTGGATGGATTCAACCATGTGGTGATATGCACCTCTATGAACCAAATTTCATTGCTGCAGAACAGGATGATATGCAAATTAAAAAAGATGGAAAACCATACAAACGATGACTAACAAATTAATGAGAAAGCGTGCTAAAATACGAGCACAAATGAAATCTAGATTCTATTATATGTTCTGGGGAGCAGCAACTGTTGCAGTTGTAGGAGGACAGTTGTATGTTGGTACATCATATCGTGCTATGGCGAAATCAATGAACAGATGGTTTGAAGAAACTATTGACCTCATACAAATACCTGCGAGACCTAAAACTGGTACTCCAGTGGTACCTGATAGGGGAGGATATTATATGCCTGTACCTACACCAGAAGATTATGGTATGACTATTATAGAATGATGGAACTTTTTATTATATTTGGAGGTGCATACGCACTGTACACAGTAGGGATGGCGATTGCTACTGAAATTGATTATAGAGCAGTTAACAAAAGGAGCAAATGAAAACAGAGACACTACTTAGAATATATAAGGCAGTGAGAGTTAAACCTATTAAAGAGGTGAAACCAGTTCGTAAACACTATAACATCATGACCTATGGGTAGAGAGTACGCAAAAGACAGAGCAGAATACTTTCGTGAGTTTCATTCAGTGATCGGACCAGTGATCAGTGTGGATGGATTTGAGTATGAACGTAAGTATGATGAAGAACCAAGTTATTGTAAACACCCTGAGGACAGTTGAGGTAGTGTCCACTATATTACACAAGAGAGAGAATTTAGTGTAATATAGATATATGAACCAAAAGTATTACTACGACATCGTTTGGACAGACTACCAATACGAGAAAGAACTGACCACTGCACAAATGCAGGAGAAAGAACACGTTGATGAGATGATCAAGCGTGTGAGTCATCTTCAATGGAAAGATGAACAGCGTGCGAAGTGGATGGGTGGAGAGTCACCTCAAATTCCTACGTACGTGATACCAGATGATTGTCCATTCTAGGACAGTTCAACAAGTTGCACACACCCCCTTCACAGGGGGTTTTTTATTGCTATAATAATAGTATAAACAAAGGAACTCCATGACCTCAACACTTACTTCCGCAGAAAGAGCACGCAAAACAATCGAGGATAATATATTTAAGCACACTCAATCACTATGTGACGCACTTCAGAGAGATTTTGAGAAGGATTCATCATCAGGTTATAGTTTCACCATTGACCCAGGTAAGAAGTACTACAAGATCATTATGAACACTGGAAACCAACGTTCCGTGCATGCCTTCGTAGACAAGAAAACAGGAGAAGTATATAAGGCAGCAAGTTGGAGAGGACCTGCTAAACATGTCCGTTTTGACCTACGTCTGATAGCAGACAGAGA